>JACKQG010006792.1_pt1 | contig 11870 bp, 8 predicted proteins | sample 8237621 | NCBI WGS metagenome assembly JACKQG01 (sample SAMN15677084, study PRJNA649215) | marine metagenome | biome: marine; feature: Black Sea; material: saline water; isolation source: suspended particulate matter (SPM) from the Black Sea western gyre | collected 2013-06-09/2013-06-10 | depth...
CAACAAAAAATATATCAACGGCTCACTGGTACATTATTACTCTGCCGTTCTCAGACCTTTGAACTGCTTTAGATATTGTCCCAGATCAGTATTTTCACCGGCTTGTTCAACGCAATAATCTAAAGGGTCTCTATCATTTTTTTCCATGGAGTCAAGAGCAGTTCTGCGATCCAGGAAAACATGTATCAACAACTCCTGCATGCGATGCTCCATGGTATGTTCCAACAGAACACGCTGGGATGACTTCAAAGCAATGGCCCTTCTTTCCTCAGGCCGGGCAAGATAATAATCAATTTGAGCGCGCATTTGGTCCAGAGTATCGAAAGCTATTATTTCCTCGCCGATTTTGAACATACGCGACAAGTCTTCCCGGTTATCCACAAGTTGGAATCCCTGGCAGGCCGAAATCTCAAAAGTTCGAGGGTTTACAAAATCACCATCCGGATTAATTCCATAATGATAGGTAGAAGAATGCAGGTTCAGGTTAATTTTAGCCGCGTTATAAATTTCAACAGTTTCCTTTGTTGATACGCGCTTATTATTGTTTTGAACTTGTTGGCCCAGTGGCGTTTCTAAATTCCAACCTTCCCCCCAGATCTTAAAATCCAGATCCAGCAACCGTGGAAAAGACTGCACACGATTATGATAAGCCGCCCCCATGAATGAAACATCGGCCTGATAGATCCCCTTTTCCATATTATCCAAAGGCTTATGAATATCGGGGAAACAGGCCTGCGGCAGATAATAACAATCTCTTACTTCTTTGGATCTGAGTTCGTCATGAAACGGCCCATCCTGCAAAGTGAAAATATGATCATAAGATGTAGCTATTTCATTCCAGTATGGCAAAGTCCTGAAGTCTTCCACAAACCAGAACACTACAGGAACATTTAATGCGCGTAATTTTTGAATCGCATCCGGAGTAAGCGGTGCCTGCGCAAGTGCCAGAACCAGATCCGGTTGAAATTCTGCCGCCTTGGCTGCGGCTATTTCCCCCATGAAGTTCATGAAATTGCGCGAAAGAATTTCAGCGTTTTCCGGGTGACGTGTCACCCCTTTCAAAGAGAAGAAGCCTTGTTCAAATGCTTCGCAATCGACGGTGGCAACCTCATGCCCCATATTCTTCAATGCCCCGGCACAGTGATGGGCCGTTGGCAGAGAGCCTCCGTAAACAGGATTCACAATCATCACTCTAAGAGCACGTTGCTGGAGTGATTTTCGTACTTCCAGACCTTCGTCCAATCTATTGTAATAGACCTCACCAACTCTTATGGAGGGAAGATGCTTAAAAATATTCCAGTCATCTGGTTCCAGCCGGGCAAGCAGGCAGGCAGGTGTTTCACCAATTCGGAAGCGCACCCTGGGTATAAAAGGTCGTATGTCCACGTGTGTCATAAAGGCTTTGAAGAGAGTCATCAAAGGCTCTATAACGATCAAGTCACCTGATTGTTTATGGAGTAAAGCCTGGATATGATAAGCAAACCCTAAACCATAAACCACTGTTTTACGTTTCGGGTCGAAAACAAATTCTGCTGTCGTTCTCTCCCCTTCTTCCAAAGTCTTATATTGGCTATGTAAAGTAAGTCCAGCAATTTTAGGGACAGGAGACCCATCTTTCGATCGAATGATATTCACATTATCAGGAAAGGGTTGCGAGGCAACACGCTTTGCAAGTTCAGGATCGCATTCTTGCAGGCACTTTAGGTTTTGAGTGAAGAAATCCATTTCAAATTAAGTTATTTGCTCAACACAACATCAGACCGGACACTTTCCAGCATTTCCCTTGCAGGTTCATGTTCTGAGTCCAGAGCAAGAATGTGCTCCAGGTTTTTGAGTGAGTCTTCAAGTTTTCCCTGCTTATACTGAATTCCAGCCAAACCAAACCGCATATTCAGATTAGCGGGATGAAGCTCCATGTATTTATTTAAATAGATATCAATTTCTCCAAACTGTTCCAGCTTATAGGCGAGTTCCAAAAGGTTTTTGCAGGCAGAAAGATTTTCAGGATTTGAGTCCAGAGCCTTGCAAAAATAATCAACCGCCCCATCAAGATCGTTCCTATTAATTCTTACCATCCCAAGACCACAATAGGCCTTATCATTATCGGAATCATTATCCAGACACTTGTTAAAATCAATATCTGCCTTCTTGTTATCCTTCTTATGAAGAGCCAGCAGCCCCGAACATAACCAGCCTCTGGCGTTATTCGGTTCCTTCAAACAAGCCTGATCAAAACAGGTTTCTGCATTGTCAGGGAGTTGAAGCTTCATATAGCAATCCCCCATGCCAATAAAGGCATTGGCATTATCAGGAGACATTTTGACAATTTCGCTATAAAGCTTCAAGGCGATCTCAATATCTCCCGAGCCCAATACTTCTGCAGCTTCTAACAACAACTGATTAATTTGCGATACGCTTTCTCCATCTTCTAGCATGTCACCCACCTCATTTTTGTTAACATTTATCGGGCTTGCAATGACTTTATACTGAAACACAAAAAATCTTTTAATCTCTTCAGGAGTTAAATCCTTTATCTGCGTCCTGCCAAAATTAAGAGTTGTGGAGTTAATGGAAGAAAAATTCTCATACTGAGGATCGAGAACCTCTTCAACTGTCTGAATGGAATAACCTGCCTGCGAAAATAACTTCTCGATTTCCCTGTATGTGAAAAACCTGAGATGAGTTTCATCAAGAATTCCCTCTTTTTCATAAGTCCAGTTGCCCTCAATCAATTTATGGATCACCCCATGAAACTGGACATTGGGTATGCTGGCTACAACCGTCCCATCTTTTTTCAGCAGACGCCGGACCTTGAGCAGCGCAGAAAGTGGATCGACTAAATGCTCCAGAACATCCGCGAACAATATGCAATCAAAGGAGGCATCGCTATAAGGCAGATCAATTTTCTCTATGTCCCCCTGCACTACATCATCCAAAAAAGTTTTGGCGTCCTCGGCCGCCTTGGCATTCAACTCTATACCCGCTACAAAGACACCAGAACGTTTTTTGAGTTCTCGCCCTGTCATTCCCGCCGCGCAACCAACTTCTAAAATACATTTCGCACCTTTTGGAACTAGAGGGATCAAATCATTCCTGACATTTTCATAATAAGAGGGCGATTTCTCATTCATCGACGCAAGCTCCTTTTCCTCGATATTGCTAATTTTTTGGTCTAAGACTTGAATCATCGCGTTTGTGCGATGCTCATAAGTATGTCGGGCCAGTACCTCTTTTCTTCCCGCACTTGCAATCCGTTCTCGCTCAGATGCATTCTCGATATATTGGGATAGTGTTTCCTCAAGTTTTTCATCGTCATAAATGACCAAATGTTCCTTGTCCGTGAAAAGTTCCTCCAGTCCACTTCCTGGAGCAGAATCAGTAACCAGCAGGCTGCCACTGCATAAAGCTTCGAACACTCTCATATTGAGATCATTATTAATGGCATTATTAAAAACGATACGAGACGAGCTAAAATGCTCGGCCATTTCATCCATGAACTTTCTCTGGCAATCCAGATCAAACCGTTTTTGTATTTTATCCAGAAGATTTTTGCGACGGTCTGGTTTTGCAGAAATGGAGCCTACAAAACCCACATCACATTTCTTGGCAACATCAACCTTTCCATGTATTCCAGGATCACAAGCCAGAGGCAGCCACACAACATTTTTCAGTCCTGCCTGAATCAAGGGTTGCACATAAGCCTTCTGCGCCAAAAAGACAAAATCAAAATTTTTGGCAATTTCAAGGTGGCTGTCAAAATTTATATGCGTATCAATGAGATAACAAACCTTGGGCAAGTCGTGTTGTCGTAAATCTACCGGAATATCACTCAAACCCGTTTCAACCCATAAATATAAATCAGGTTGCCATTCATCGGGCAGTCCCGCCATAACCTCTTGCAAGGTTGTCGTATTTCCCCGGTATATATCCTGTGGGGTCACTTCCCAGTTAAGGGCTTCCAGATTCCAGAGTTTGACAACTTCCGCATTAATCTGGGAACCGCAAGTGATTACATTGTGATTAATTCTGAAAGCTCTTTCCATGTAATGTGCGGTAGTCGCGGGATAGGACACAAAATCCATCAAAATATTTTTGCGATTTTTTTCCTGAAACGGGATGGTCGTTTTTTGTAGATTGATTCCCGTTCTCTCCAAAAATGCCAGCACCGATTGCTGAATCACCTTCTGCCACGATTGAACAAATCGATACAACGGAAACTTATCTTGAACGGTTTTCTGCGCTTGCTTCCCCAGCCGCCTGGCTTCTTCAGGGTTCTTCAAAAGAGAACCAATGCACTGGTTTAAATAGTTCGTGTCTTTGGAGACATAGCCATTTTCCCCATCTGAAATGGGTGAGGATTTGTTCCATGAACTGACCACCGGCATTCCGGTTGCCATGGCTTCGAGCATACTCAAATTATATCCATCTTCATATTCATCCACCGTGGTATTGATGAAGACACGGCATCCCCTGAAATTTTCCAACAAGTCCTGAAACCCCTCGGACAATCGCGAATTGGGAATATTAGGATTGATGCCCAGGGTTGTCAAAGGATGATCCCCTACGATTTTTTTGCTGTCGGTATAACCCATCATCAAATCGCGTTCCTGAAGCAAGTTGCCTACCTGAAGAACTGTCTCCCTCTCACCCAGGTAGCCACCATATTCTGAAATATCCAGACCAGGTAAAATCACTTCGCCACTCATACCCCAGTCCTGCCGCTTTTTCTCAGAGATAAAGACTTTGTCAACATCTTTCAGAAGAAAGTCCACTTGCTTTAAATACGCCTGCCGATTTACCCGATCCCTCCCTAAGCCGATTTCTGTAGTCAAACAGTTGTGGAATACAGAAATCTTGGGGAGGGAGTAATCCTTAACCATTATTAAATCTTTAATATTGTGTGCGATAATAAGATCAAGTTCACCGAGTTCCAGCATTTCCTCGGCTGTTTTTTGCGAAATGAGACATACGTTTTCTGGCACAGGACGCATATTTTCATCCCAGCGGCGGTAATGGCCGGGGGCAATTTCAGGCTCTACGATCAAAAATTCATGACCTGTTCGCGCCAGCAGACACAGATAAGGTTCATGCCAATTGAAGGAAAGAATTTTCAATTTCATATTGAGGAAGCTCCACCGAATAAAATACTGTCCTTTCCTTTTTCGGTGAAACAGCAAGATGACTTAACCGTTATTATTTATAGCTTTGCAACCAAGGGCAGAAATCAGGAATATCGGGGAAGGTGCTATGCGGGAACCCATCAAATTAATTTGTAACCAAACGGCAGATATCTCATCTTAATCAACGTGCGATTTGAATCAAAGCCATCTCCGCGATAAGACAAAGTTTTATTTATCCCTTTTAATTGTCAATTTAGAGCAAACTCCCAAGACCTTATGACCTACGACCCAAACTCAAAAAAAATAAAGGGCCGGGAGCGGTTGATTGAATACCGCAAGGCTTTTCAAGAAAAGCAAGCCCTCAAGGGGGAAATTCCTCAAGGTGAGGGAGAACTGAACCGCGATGGCAACCCAAAGCTCCCTCCCGGACAAAGAGTGGTCGAAACCTGGCCGGTGCTGGATCTGGGAGTGACCCCGGAACTGGACGAATTCTCATGGAACCTGACTGTTTCTGGTTTGGTCAAGACTGTGAAAACCTTCGATTGGGAGGAGTTTCTCAAACTGCCCCAAACTACGGATATTTCAGATTTCCATTGTGTCACCACCTGGAGTCGAATGGATAATAATTGGAAAGGGGTGAAGTTCTCCGATATAGCGACACATTGCGGAGTCCTTCCCAGTGCTAAATTTGTCTACATCAAGGCCTGGGACGGATACTCAACGAATTTATCGTTGGAAGAAGCCATGAAATATGATGTTTTATTGGTCCACGAATGGGAAAATCAACCACTTGTCCCGGAACATGGAGGACCTGTGCGCATGATCACCCCCCAGCTCTATGCCTGGAAAGGAGCAAAGTGGATCGGCGAGATTATTTTTCGAGAAAATGATGAACTGGGTTTCTGGGAAAAAAGGGGCTATTCAAATACGGCGGAACCTTGGCTGAACGACCGTCACTCCTAAAGCAACCCTATATCAAGTCACCCGCAAAGTTTTCAAATTAGAAAAAGCTTCCGATTCCATGATCGCCTTGACCCCTGCATCTCCTATTCCTGTATCGAATAACAGCAGGCTTTCTACATTGGTCAAGGTTTTAGTATTTGCCAGAAGTTTGGCAGATTCCAGGTTCAGATAATTTCGCGCCAGATTAAAATGTTTAACCCTTTGCAAAACTTTTGATTTAGCCAGAACCTTGATGCCTTTCGGGGTTATTTCCGTCCGATAAAAGTTTAATTTTCTCAAATTGGCAAAAGTGGGAGCTTTCGCCAGCACTATCAGAGTTTCGTCCCCAACAGGATTTTCCTGGAAAATTAAAACCTGTAGTTTTCTAAACTTCTCCGATTGAACAACGGCCAATCCACCTTCGGGCCCAATATTGTTATAACGCAAATCGAGGAGAGATAGGTTTTCCGCGAATTCTGCCGATGCCAATTCCTTAATCCCTTTATCGGAAATATTATTCTCGCCAAGATACAAGCGTTTTAAATTTTTAAACAGTTGGCAATGAAACAGGTGGTGGGCACCACGCCAAGTCAGTTTATTTCGGGAAAGGTCAAGGTTTTCCACCTCAAAGATACGCTTTGTCTGGACCAAGGCTTCAATGCCCTCATCCCCCAAAAATTTACCATTCAATTCCAATGATTCGCCATCAAGCGATTCATCAATAACCCTGTTAATATAATCCAGTTTGACTTGGGTAATCATATTTAATCTCTTGTGGGTTTCAAGTTGATGGCACAGCGAAAACCGATATCATTAAAACCTCTTGATAAGGGATAACTCCAGTCCCGATAACCCGATGTCATAGCAACCACAGAGTCTGACCACGAACCACCTCTTCTAACCTTCATAACGCCCCGTGTTGGCCCTCTGGGGTTATGGAGAATATCTGCGTAATAAAACTTAACTGAAAACCAATCAGCAACCCATTCCCATACATTTCCGGCCATGTCATGAGTTCCGTTAGAATTCGCGGTAAAAGACCCAACCGCAGAAGCCTTATCGCTCAACTTCAACCCTCCCCTGGCAAGAGGATTCATTAGATCAAAACCTTCACCCCAGGGGAATTGACAACCATCGCCATTACCGGCCGCTCTTTCCCACTGAGCTTCACTGGGAAGTGCCTTGCCAATCAAGTGACAATAGTCAGCAGCTTCATACCAACTGAGTTTTGAAACCGGACAGTTGTCGCAATCGGAAAAAATACTGCGGCGCAGAAAGTGCTCCGGAAATAATTTCTCAAATTGTATGTTGGTGACCTCAAACTTATCGATCAAAAATACATCCAGGTGAACTTTCTGCTCCGGGGCGCCATGTTGTGGCCCAAAACGGTTACAACCTCTTTTGAACGTTCCTCCGGGGATCTGCACCATATCTTCCGCAATGCTCAATTCTTGCCCTGAAACCGGCTGAGCCCAATTCACAAAAATAACGCCCAGGCACAGGCATTTTAACAATCCAGGAATACAGAAAATTCTCAGGAAGCTCACGTAAACTCTCTAAGTGCTCCCAAAATGGCCAAAGTTGCCTTAGATCGGTTTAAAGTATAGAAGTGAATGCCAGGAGCCTTGTTTTCTAATAGTTCCCGACACTGTTCAATTGCATGCCCAATACCAATCTCTCGAACCTTTTCATTATCCTCCTCAAACCCTGCAAATTTAGCCAGTAAAGATGGGGAAAGATTCGCTCCGCACATTTTGGTAAATCGCTGAATCTGCCTGAGGTTCAAAATGGGCATGATTCCAGGAATCACAGGAATATTGATATTTGCCTTTTGCGCTCTATCCAAAAAATCAAAATAGTGCTGGTTATCAAAAAATAATTGGGTAACGAGAAAATCCACTCCACTGTCTACTTTACGCTTTAAGTTTTCAATATCCTTATTGAGGTCTTTGCACTCCACATGCCCTTCAGGGTAACAAGCCGCGCCAATACAAAAAGAAAAATTCTTTTTAATAAAGGCCACAAGCTCACTGGCATATTCAAACCCACCTTCTGTTTTTACGAATTTTTCCTCCCCCTGAGGAGGGTCTCCCCGTAATGCAAGGACATTCTCAATATTTTTCGCCTGCAAGCTTTCAAGCACGGAACGGATTTCCTGCTGGTCATGCCCAACGCAAGTCAAGTGAGCCATGCTTTCAATGCCGATAACATTTTTTATGTTCCCAACCAAGTCTACCGTTTTAGAGCGCGTACTTCCTCCCGCCCCGTACGTCACCGACACAAAACCCGGGGCGCAGGGTTTTAACCGGGCAATTGATTCGTATAGCGTTGCAAAGCCCGCAGCATCTTTAGGAGGAAAAAACTCGAAAGAGAAAATTGGGGATGACGAGCTTAGTTTTTCATCTATTTTCATGGTCCGATAATAACACAAGGCCAAAATAAACCAATGAAAGTTAAGTGAAACTTTCAGCTTATTCAATTACCTTGAGGGTATGAATTGGGGGATCCGCCCCAAGTTTCACCGATCTAAACGTGATCGGTTTGTTGGGTTGTTATATCAGGAAGGGTCGGGTTTATACTCGTAAATACCAAATTTTTTCAGGTAGGACAAAAATGAAACCACATTTACCAGTTCAACAGGCTCATCTTCGATCAAATTAATTGCTTCATTGGTAAAATAACCTGTGGTGATCAGTATCCCCCGTGACGCACCCTCGCCTTTCACCGTATCCAGAAAACCTTTCACCTTCATTGCGTTGACCGTTTTTCCGGGAGGGTCAATAATGCACAGGGCTATATAATTGCCACCCACGACAGGGGTTTCATCATTCATGGCAAGTTCCAGTTCATGATCGTCTGCCCAAACAGAATGTTTGTACTCAAGGTTGAATTTTTCCATAAACTCAACGCACTTTGATTTAAATGCGTCTCTATCGGTCAGATAGAAAGGAACATCCGAGGGGCTATTAAAATGAACTTGTTCTTGCGGAGAGGGGGGAGAGGTTTTTTTCAAAGAAATAATAAGGATGATGCCAATAACAAATGCGCCAAATGTAACAACAAAAATAGCCACTTATTTTATCATTTCATCCCAGATTTTTTCTTTTTTACCCTGCTTGATCCATTTGTCGTTTGCGATCATTTGCTTCACGGCAACCCAGAATACCCAGGCCACGAACAGCAACATGGTGCCGATGGGAATGTTATCCGGTTTGGTTGCGATTAAAAGAAAGTTTTCGAGTCCTGAATTTTCCATTGTATGAGCTCAATTAATTGTTAAAGATTAATCGTAATATAATATTGACCGATGAGGCAACCTTATTCGTCTTCCTCTTCGTCATCCCCACCATCTTCTGCGCTGCCCTCTTCTTCGTCACCCCCACCGTCCTCGCCCAAAGTCACGTCAAAGTCAAGTTCTGCGGTGTTATAGGCGACAATCAAGTCTTTTAAGGTATTCAACTGGGTATCAACATCACCCACCGTTTTGACCTCACTGTATTTGGTTGGCACTGTATACTCTTCGCCCTTCTTAACCCAATGAGAAGGCATAGGGGTCCAGGGGATCATACTGCGAGTATCTTTGAGCCATTTGGGTATCCAATCTTCGCGTAGTCTTTGGCTGGCTAATGAGAACTCAATTCCTTTTTGTCCCTCATCATGGCAGCGTCCGCAGTCCATGTAAGCAGCCATTTCGGCGCCTTTTTGTGCAACCGCACTATCTTTGCTTTTATGAACACCCGCCTCGTACTCAGTACCCGGTGACAGGGCTTCAAAATAGGCCGTCAAGTCTCTCACTTCTTTATCGGTGAAAAAGAAAGTCGGCATTTTCACCTTAATCCAGGTTCTAACAGGTGTCGGCTCTTTCAAGAAAGAGAACAACCACGAACTTTTGATCCGTTCCCCCACATGATAACTTCCCATATCCAATGGAGGTGGATACTGCGCCTTCGCCTTGAGATACTTCTGTATATGACCACCCTCGCCCTCTACATTATGGCAAGCCTTGCAGTTATATTTGGTGACCAACCGGCGACCGGTTTCTATCGTTTTCTCTTTATCTGAAAGAATTCTGCGATAATTCTCAGGGATCTTTGATCCGTTAAAGCCTTTCAGCAGAACAACCAAGGCCTCAATTTCGTCCGGTGCAAGGTGAAAATCAGGCATCTTGTCCAGCACCCGTTCGGTGCGGAAACTATTCGGTTTTTTCAGTTTGGTCTTAGCCCATGATTCCCAGGTATGAGGAATATGTGAGTCGCCAAACTCAAGTTCCGCTATCATTTTACGGCCAAATGCTGACAGCTCTGGAGCAATTCGACCCTCTTTCTCCATTCCCTTGATATCATGGCAGGCAAAACAGCCTCGACGGCGAACAATTGTTTCCCCGTGCTTGATCACTGCAGGATCTGTTAATTTAGCTTCAAGTCCGGGTATGACTTCTTTTTTACCGAACTGCATGAGGTAAGCGGCTATATCAGAGGCCTGCTCATTATTCAACCTGAGGTCAGGCATTTTACTTTTGGCATTGTAACTATGAGGACTGCTGATCCAGGTCACCAACCAATCGACATTAACCTTATTGCCAACACGGCTCAGATCTGGACCAAAGGTTTCTCCCTTACCATTAAGTTCATGACACCCCTGACATCCGACAGACTCGAACAGTTTCTTCCCCTTATCAGAGTCGCCCGATTCAAATTTTTCGGGTAGATCATAATCTTTTTCTGAAGCCGCCAGAAGATATGCTGTGGCTCCCAACAAGTCTTTCTCATTAAAGCCAAAGTCCGGCATTCGTGTTTTGGGAAGATAGTCTTTGGGGTTTTTAATCCAGCGGTATAACCAGCTTGGGTCAACTTTACTGGCAATCCGGTTAAGCCGAGGTCCTACTTTTGCCTCATTAGCGTAGCCATCGGCCAAATGACAGCCATGGCATCCCAGTTTGATAAAGAGTCTTTTACCCTTGGATAAGACCGGCGCACCTTCCAAATTGACCACTTCAGCATGGCAATTTCTACATGTTGACTGTTGTAGTTTGCCATGGAGTATGGGCTCATTCACTTCAACCGTTTGGTCTGTCTCATGGTGAGAACCATGAGCATGCTCAGCCGGAGCAGTAACCGTTCCCTGCCCTAAATGACACCAGGTACACCCTGTCCGCTCAGGGGGATGCTTTTTAATCAGAATTTCTAGATCAGGATGGGTCTTTAAAGGCTGTTTAAAATCCTTGTAATGCTCGTCCTGATAAGAGATATGGCAGGTCATACACCGGTCTACCCGGTAAATGATTTCTTTAAAACTGTTTTTTCCAAATCCAGGAATAACAGTTTGCAGGATTTCCGCCGGCCGCCAGAAAAATGGAAACGGCTTGTAGTAATCCATGGTCAACTCTAATTGACCTTTCTGACGAGTCAGTTCGGCAAGTTCTTTTTCAAAACTTATTTGATCGGCTTTTACCTTAAGAAGTCGATTCTCAGCTTCATCAAGGATTTTTTGTTTATCTATTATTATAGGATTATATGATTTAACTTCCTCCTGAAAAGAATGCAAAGTTGCCTTTTGCACATCATAGTTCTCCCCCTCATGCAGCGCCTTTTTATAATAGTAATAGGCTTCATCTACGTGACTACCGGCAAACTTCTTTTTCTCCTTAGATTCATCCAATGAAATCTGCTTGAGACGAACTTCTTCGACCAGTTCCAAATAGGTGTTGGAAGATTCCAATTCATCTTTCTTTTTGACCAGGCTTTCATTGATCTGTTTTTCGGTTCCCGCAATTTCAGTGTTGCTCGCCTTCCTTTCGCCTCCAGCTAT
>JACKQG010006793.1_pt1 | contig 11868 bp, 10 predicted proteins | sample 8237621 | NCBI WGS metagenome assembly JACKQG01 (sample SAMN15677084, study PRJNA649215) | marine metagenome | biome: marine; feature: Black Sea; material: saline water; isolation source: suspended particulate matter (SPM) from the Black Sea western gyre | collected 2013-06-09/2013-06-10 | depth...
CAACTTCTATCTTCATTGAAGGCTCAAGTAGAGTCGGCTTTGCCTTCTGAACTCCTGCACGGAAAGCATTCATTCCTGCAATCGAGAACGCTATTTCCGTAGAAAGTTCCTCCAAATATTCTGCTGCAACCAAGCTTGCTTTCAGGTCTATCATCGCAAATCCAGCAAGTACACCGTTGCTCATTGCGCCCTGAATTCCTTGCTCTACCGCTTCTGCGAAGTTTGCAGGCAAATCATTTGCAGACATTTTGTTTACAAACTCAAATCCACCACCTGCTTTTAAGGGCTCCAGACTAATTATGCAACTTGCAAATTGCTCTTTTCCGTCCAGTAGCTTCTCAAATTTTGTTTCTGAGTCAACAGCTTCTTTAATTGTTTCTCGATAGGCGACCCGAGGAGTACCTGCTTTACAGTCTACTTTAAATTCACGCTGCAGCCGATCTACCATTATTTCCAAATGAAGCTCGCCCATTCCGGAAATGATGTTCTGTCCTGTCTCGGTATCGATTCTGCTTCGGAAAGAAGGATCTTCCTGCATTAATCGCTGCAGTGCTTCTTCCAGCTTATCCTGGTCCGCTTTCGTCTTTGGCTCTATAGCCTGATCAATTACCGGTTCCGGAAACTGCGTTCTTTCCAGCACAATCGGATTATCTTTTGGGCAGAGCGTATCTCCTGTGATCAACTCCATTCCGACCACTGCTCCTATGTCTCCTGCGCTGATTGAGCTGACATCTTCACGCTTATTCGCGTGTAGTTTAACCAGGTTGCCAATCCGCTGATATTTGTGCTTGCGTGGATTGTATGCTGACTTACCTGTTTCAAAAGTTCCTGCATAAACACGAACAAATGTCATCTGCCCTGCAAAAGGATCGCTCGCGACTTTGAATGCAAGTGCGCACAACGGTTCTGAAACAGAGGCCTCTCTGCTGACCAATTTCTTTGTTACCGGATGATCACCTTCTACAGGAGGAATATAAAGCGGAGATGGGAGGTAATGCACTACTGCGTCAAGTAGTTGCTGTACCCCCTTATTCTTAAATGCGCTACCGCACAGTACTGGGGTAATCTGACCGCTCAAAGTTGCTTTCCGTATAACCCTGACGACCTCTCCCTGACTTACTTCCTCTTCTTCTACAATCTTTTCCAGCAAGTCATCATCGTAAAGTGACAGCTGCTCCAGCAATTGTTGTCGCCATTCCTGAGCTTGTGCTTCCAGCTCTTCCGTCAAATCACCACTTTCGTATTCTGCGCCGTATGCTTCTTCTTTGAAACGGTGTTCCTGCATCGAAACCAGGTCGATCACACCTTCGAATTCCTCTTCAGCGCCGATTGGAATTTGTATCGCAAGCGGATTCGCAGAAAGTTGATCTTCAATCGAAACGAGTGCCTTCTCAAAATCTGCACCAGCACGATCCATTTTATTGACAAACGCAATGCAGGGAACGTCGTAGCGTTTTGCCTGCAGCCAAACTGTTTCGGACTGCGGCTGTACACCAGCTACTGCGCAAAGAACCATCACTGCACCGTCCAGTACCCGCAGGGATCGTTCTACCTCCGCGGTAAAATCTACATGTCCCGGAGTGTCAATAATGTTCAGCGAGTATTTTTGCTGATCTGTCTCCCAGTCGCAGGTCGTTGCAGCTGAAGTAATAGTAATTCCGCGTTCCTGTTCCTGCTCCATCCAGTCCATGGTTGCGGCCCCATCATTAACCTCACCAATCTTATGTATGCGTCCCGTGTAATAAAGAATACGTTCGGTGGTGGTTGTTTTGCCGGCATCAATGTGTGCCATGATGCCGATATTACGCCTTTGCTTAAGCGGGACTGTTTTGGCCACCTTGGACTAATATTTTGGGCGCTGATTAGTTTCAGCAGAAACCTGTTTCCTTACCAACGGTAATGTGCAAAAGCTTTATTCGCTTCAGCCATCTTGTGAGTATCTTCTTTCTTTTTCATCGCGCTCCCACGTCTGTTTGACGCATCCATGAATTCGTCCGCCAATTTAGCGCGCATAGACAAACCACTGCGGGAATTTGCATTTTCAATCAACCAGCGAATGGCGAGTGACTGACTTCTGCTGTGACGAACTTCCATCGGAACTTGATATGTGGATCCACCTACACGTCGTGACTTTACCTCCACTGAAGGCATCACGTTTTCAATCGCGGCTTTAAAGGTTTCCAGGGCTGTCAATTCTGATTCGCGTTCAGTGATTGCATCCAACGCACCATAAAAAATATTTTCTGCAATACTTTTCTTACCGTGCTTCATTATTGAATTAATGAACTTGCTGACCAAAAGGTCTTTATACTTAGGGTCTGGTAAAATCGATCTTTTTTGTGGGGCTCTTCGTCTAGGCATATCGTTTTTTTACAAATCCTTTTTGACGCCGTATTTGGAGCGGGACTGCTTGCGTTCGTTCACCCCCACTGTGTCAAGTGCGCCGCGTACTACATGGTAGCGTACGCCCGGCAGATCCTTGATCCTACCACCACGAATCAGCACAACCGAATGCTCTTGCAGGTTGTGTCCAATTCCCGGAATATAACTCGTTACTTCAATTCCATTTGTTAAACGTACCCTCGCAACTTTACGTAATGCGGAATTCGGTTTCTTTGGTGTTGAAGTGTAGACTCTCACACATACTCCGCGGCGTTGTGGGCATGCCTGCAATGCAGGTGTGTCCCTCTTAACTATTTTGTTTTTGCGACCCTTGCGGACCAACTGACTTAATGTCGGCATAGTTCTGGTACGTTCTTCTTTGTTTCTTGAAGCAACATTTGAATAATCAATCCGCTAATTTAACATTGATTTATAATTTCGTCAATACCTAATTTCACAATTTGTAAAAAAAACTCACCCTCGTATTTATCTTCTTTTTCATTCTGCTTTGAATGCCAAGTTCTCTATAGTTAGTTGAGCCAAAAAACTTTGTATTGCATCATTTATAATTTGTCTTAGTATAGCACTGAATCATTACGAATCACACATTTTCAAGCAGGCAATATGACAGCATACTCCTTTACTAATAAGCTGGTAAACGAAAAGAGTCCTTACCTACTACAGCATGCTCATAACCCGGTTGACTGGCATCCCTGGGGAACAGCAGCTTTTGAAAAAGCAAAAGTAGAAGACAAGATGTTGCTGGTCAGTATTGGTTATGCAACCTGTCACTGGTGTCATGTGATGGAACGTGAATCTTTTGAAGATCCGGATTTAGCAGCCTATCTGAACGCTCATTTTGTGCCGGTTAAAGTAGATCGTGAGGAACGTCCGGATGTGGACAAAATTTACATGGACGCGCTTCACGCTTTAGGTCAGCAGGGTGGATGGCCGTTGAATATGTTTGTAACTCCGGAAGGTAAACCTGTTACAGGCGGAACTTATTTTCCGCCACAGCCGATGTATGGTCGAAAATCTTTCCGTGAACTTTTGGAAACTCTGGCTTCAATCTGGAAGAATGAACGAGATAAAATATTTACGACCGCAGATCAGCTCACGGCTCATTTACAGCAAAAAGCTGTTCCTGCTTCTAGTGAACATCCGGAACTGAGTTGGGAAGCAGAAGAGCAAACGGTTACGCAATTTCGTGAATCGTATGATTCACTGCACGGCGGTTTCAATCAACAGGCACAAAACAAGTTTCCACCGAGTATGGGATTGATGCTTTTGCTACGATACTATAAAAGGACAGGTGATGCTCATTCTCTTGAAATGGTGGAAAAGACTTTACAGAAAATGTTTGCGGGCGGAATTTATGATCAGCTTGGCGGAGGACTAAGTCGTTATAGCACTGATTATGAATGGCTTGTTCCGCATTTCGAAAAAATGCTCTACGACAATTCTCTGTTTGTCTGGGCCTTGATCGAAACCTTTCAGATCACAAAAAATCCTCTTTATGAAATCGCGGTACGGGATGTTCTGACTTATGTGGAGCGTGACATGACTTCTCCGGAAGGTGCTTTTTTTTCTGCGGAAGACGCGGACAGTGAAGGTGTCGAAGGCAAATTTTATGTCTGGTCTAAAGCAGAAGTGCTGGAAATCTTAGGCACGGAAAGTGGTGAACTGGCCTGCGTCTACTGGGACATCACGGAGCATGGTAATTTTGAAGAAAGTAGCATCCCAAATCGCCCACGCTCAGATGAAGACGTGGCGGAGCAATTCCGGATCACACCTGAAAAAATGCACATCAAACTCCGTACAGTACGAGAAAAACTAATGGTTATTCGTTCCAAGCGTATACGTCCGTTGCTGGATGACAAAGTTTTGACTTCGTGGAATGCCTTGATGATTTCCGCCTTTGCGCGGGCTTCCCGTGTTTTTAATGATTATGATTTTGAAAAAATGGCTACACGCGCAGCGGATTTTATTTTCAATAATTTGTTTGATGATTCCGGTCGACTGTTGCGTCGCTGGCGTGATGGTGAGGCTCGTTTTCCTGCCTACCTTTGTGATCACGCCCAACTGGCAGTGGCATGTCTGGATCTCTACGAGACCACTTACGATCCGCAATGGTTCCGGAAAGCTGCTGAATTATCAATTGATATCAATCGTCTTTTCCGGAACGAGGACGGACCTTATTATGACACAGGCAACGACGGAGAGGTACTGCTCACACGGAATGCTGATGGTTACGATGGAGTCGAGCCTTCCGGAAACAGCAGTCTGGCACAAGCCTTTCTGAGACTTCGCGCTTATGGCCTTGCTCCGCAGTATTATGATGATTCACAGCGTATTTTTCGGAGTTTTGCTCAGCACCTAGAGCAAGCCGGAGCAAGTTTTTCAGCAATGCTGGGAGCACTCCACTTCAAGCTTTCTGGAGCAAAAGAAGTTGTTATTTCCGGAAGACGCGGCGAAGCTGAAACAGAACTTTTACTGGACGAGGTGCGTCATGAGTATCATCCAAATATAGTAGTCACTTTTGTGGAAAACGGGGGAAGTCCGGAAACTGAAAAAATCATTCCACTTGCTGCGGGACGAACGATGGTGAATGATAGTGCGACAGCATATGTCTGCCAAAATCAAACTTGTCAAATACCAGTTCACACAGTTGATGAGTTACGCAAACTGCTGGTTTGATTTTTTCAGGTTGTTTCCTAAATTATGAAACCGCGTTGGTAAGGAGATGACTCACCTGACTCATCATCCCAAAGTCCTTTTGTTAGTCGACGCTCTTTCTGCGTTGGATTTGAAGCTTAGAAATGTTATATTGTTTCCCTAATCTAATCCTGAATAAACTTCATGCCGACTCAAGACGATCTCAATTATCCTGTTTCAATCTATCCTCCGGACATTTCCGCCTATCGTGCGGGCAATACCGGAGTTGAATACGTCCATCAATTTGATTCCGGAAAACCTGGTCCTCATGTGATGATCAGTGCTGTCGTACATGGAAATGAGTTAAGCGGTGCCATCGCAATAGACCATCTGCTGAAACACGAAGTGCGACCACTTAAAGGTAAGCTGACTTTGGGCTTCATGAACGTGGCCGCTTTCCTGAGTTTTGATCCGGAAAATCCTACCTTTTCACGTTTTATCGATGAAGACTTCAACCGACTCTGGACTAAAGATGTATTGGAAGGAAACAGAGACAGCGTCGAATTGAGACGAGCGCGGGAAGTGCATCCAATCTTGGACACAGTAGACCTGCTACTGGACATTCATTCGATGCAGACCACTACCCTCCCTTTGATAGTAGCCGGTCCACATGCAAAAGGCAGGGAGTTTGCCCAGCAGTTTGGAATTACGGAAATGGTGGTAAGCGATTCCGGACACAAAGCGGGACGGCGAATGAGAGACTATGAAGGTTTTTCAGATCCGAAAAGTTCAAAAAATGCTTTGCTGATTGAGTGCGGACAGCATTGGGAAGTTAGCAGTTCTGAGTTGGCGATCACCGCTGCATGGCGCTTTCTTAGTCTGTCAGGAGTAATTTCCGAAGAAACAGCCGTTCCGTACTTGTCAGCACATCCGCTAGTTAAGCAAAAATTTGTTGAGGTTTCTGAACCCTACACCATCAAAACAAAGTCTTTTCGATTCGTTGAACGATACGTTGGACTGGAAATTATTCCGGCAGCCGCAACTATTATAGGTTATGACGGAGAGGAACCGCTAACGACACCCTATGAAAACTGCGTCCTCATCATGCCTTCCCGCAGACAACTACCTGGAGATACTGCTGTTCGTTTTGGAAAAATTTTAGGAACTCCAAATAATTCTTAGCCTAAACGCAACCTTTTTCTGGAGTTTGCCGGGTAACGGTTTCACAATGGATACTCAATTTGCAATGATTTCCCTTCCCGAGCTCGGCCTAATATTTTCCTAGATAGTTATAGATTTTTCGCTAGCCTCTGCTACGTTAGACAGATGACCATAATGGAAGAAACCAAGAACAGAATAAAAAGAGGTATGGGATGACAGACCTGAATCAAGCCGCCGGGCAAAAGCGCCAGGAGGGGATAATTGAAAAAACAACCGATACGCTCGTTGTCGGGGCAGGACAGGCCGGGGTGGCGATGAGTGAGCATCTGAGTACGCACGGGGTTCCGCACCTTGTCCTGGAGAGCAAGAGTATCGCCGAAGCCTGGCGCACGTGTCGTTGGGATTCGCTGGTTGCCAACGGTCCGGCTTGGCATGACCGCTTTCCGGGTCTGGAGTTTGATCACGATCCAGATGAATTTGTTCCGAAAGAGCAAGTGGCGGATTATCTTGAAGCTTATGCCAAGAAGATTAAAGCTCCTATCTGTACCGGGGTTGAAGTGAAGAAGGTGGTGCGGAATACTGACAGGTCGGGGTTCACGGTTGAAACATCCGCAGGTGTGATCCAGGCCGAGCGCGTGGTTGTCGCAACCGGACCTTTCCAACGTTCCGTTATCCCGACGATTGCTCCTCAAGATGATAAACTGACTCAGATTCACTCCGCCAAGTACCGCAATCCGGAGCAACTGCCAGATGGTGCTGTCCTAGTGGTGGGCGCTGGTTCATCAGGAGTACAAATCGCGGATGAATTGGAGCGTGCAGGCAAGAAGGTCTACCTCTCAGTTGGACCGCATGATCGTCCTCCACGCGCCTATCGCAACCGTGACTATTGCTGGTGGCTGGGTGTTCTCGGCGAATGGGATGCGGAGGCTCCAAAGGCAGGCAGAGAACATGTAACAATCGCCGTCAGTGGAACACGGGGAGGACATACTGTCGATTTCAGAAACCTTGCCAAACAGGGGATCACGCTTGTCGGGATGACGAAAAATTTCCAAGACGGTGTGGCAACATTTCTTCCAGATCTTGCAGATAACCTGGCACAAGGTGATGAGAACTACCTATCACTGCTAGATGCGGCCGATGCCTATGTTAGCCGCAACGGTCTCGATCTTCCTAAAGAGCCAGAGGCACGTAATTTTTTACCGGATCCGGAATGCTTGACCAATCCCTTGCTTGAACTCAATTTGGCCGAAGCTGGTGTCACCGCGATTATTTGGGCCACCGGATATACCGTCGATTTCAGTTGGCTGAAGGTCGATGCATTTGACGAGAACGACAAACCAAAACACCAGCGTGGAGTTTCGAGTGAATCCGGTATCTACTTTTTGGGACTACCGTGGTTGTCACGCCGTGGGTCTTCGTTCATCTGGGGCGTCTGGCACGATGCAAAGCATATTGCCGACCACATCGGCATCCAACACAAATACCTCGCCTATCGTGACGCCTCGCAACGCCAGTTAAAGACTGATCAAGAGAAAAACTTTGATCGCGGATGCAATGATTCGCAAGCCTGGAAAGTCGGCAATACAAGAGAAACAGAATGACCATTCATACCCGTATCCGAAAATTCAACACAAAAGACACTTATCCGGATCAGGATTTGGATAATGACCTTTGCCAAGTTGTGAAGGCCGGAAACATGCTTTTTCTACGGGGACAAGTCGGAACTGATTTTGACGGTAAACTCATCGGTCCCGGAAATCCGGAAGCCCAAACCGAACAGGCGATGAAAAATGTTAAACAGCTTTTGGAAGAAGCCGGAAGTTGCCTCGATCATATCTGTAAAATCACGATTTATCTGACCGATAGCTCCGATCGAGCAACGGTTTATCGTACAATCGGAAAGTGGCTCAAAGGCGTGTTTCCTGTTTCAACCGGAGTAGTTGTGGCAGGATTGGCAAAGCCAGAATGGCTGCTGGAAGTGGATGTGATTGCCGTGATTCCTGAAGAGGAAAAATGACACTTTCCATTCTCGGACGTTGTCCTGAAACAGGAATGCTGGGCGGTGCTGTTACTTCATCCAGTATTTGCGTAGCGAGTCGTTGTCTTTTCACCCGCTCCAGAGTTGGTGCCGCACTCACGCAAAACATCACCGATCCGGAATTGGGACAGCGGATGCTCGACCTTTTGGAAAAGGGCACAAACTCAACCGGAACGTCCGCTGCGAAGAAAGCAGTTTCTCAAATTGTCGCGGAAACTAATCACATTGAATGGCGGCAGCTCGTGCTGATGGATTCTTCAGGAAATTCCGCAATTCATACTGGAGCAAAAGCTTTGGGAAGACACGCCTCCGCACAGGGAAAACAGTGCGCAGCTGCTGCCAACCTTTTGGCAGATGAACAGGTTCCGCAAACGATGGTAACAGCTTTTGAGAAAAGCTCCGGACATCTTGCGCAACGACTGATAAGTGCTCTCGAAGCCGGAATTGTAGCTGGAGGAGAAGAAGGACCGGTGCGTTCTGCCGGAGTGCAGGTCGCTGATCGGGCCACATGGCCTGTGGTGGATCTGCGCGTGGATTGGGACGACGATCCGATTTCTCGCCTGCAAACAATATGGAACGAATACGAGCCGCAAATGTCTGACTATATAACCCGCGCTTTCAATCCGGAAGCCGCTCCGTCTTATGGAGTTCCTGGTGATTATTAACGGACATTTTATATTAGGATTTGAAATTGAGTAACCTCATTCACAAAAAATAATTTGTGAAATATATCAAAGTATTATATAAAATTAGCTTATAAACATACTCATAAAAAATGGTTCAAAAAATGGGCTAAAAAAGTAAATATGTGCAATCAAAATTTACTTTATTCAAGCAAAAAAATTAGAGAAAAAACTTATTTTAACCTGACCGTATTTGCTGCATTGTTGAATGTCCAGTCCATCTTCTATTAGATAATGGGAGCAAGCAAAAAGAGTTCCGACATGTGCAACAACAGTGTTACTGGAACTGTTGGATAAATCCCCGCATCTTCCTGATTATAGAATTGCAGTTTGAATTTATATCTTCCGGCATTTCTAGAAAAAATCATTCAAAACTAGGTATTTAAGGCTAAACATGGAAGTAGATGAACGTTACAAAATTTTATTTGAACCGCTAAAAATAGGCCCTGTTGTGGCGCCGAATCGTTTTTATCAGGTTCCACACTGCAACGGGATGGGTTACCGTGACGTCACATCCATGGCGGCACTGCGGGCGATCAAGGCTGAGGGCGGATGGGGAGTTGTTTGTACAGAGCAGGTGGAAATACACCACACTTCTGAAATCACACCATACATCGAACTCAGAATTTGGGACGACAAAGACCTGCCGGTACTTTCCAGAATCACCAACGCCGTTCATACGCACGGTTCATTGGCAGGCATCGAACTGGCTTACAACGGAATGAACGCACCTAATTTGTATTCTCGTGAAGTTCCGCTCGGACCAAGTGACCTACCGACCTACACTTTCAGTAATGAACCTGTGCAGGCCCGTGCGATGACAAAGCGTGATATTACAAACTTACGGCGCTGGCACCGCAACGCGGCCCTACGTTCCAAAGCGGCAGGATTTGACATCGTCTATGTTTATGGAGCACACGGCTTGGGAGCTCCGCAGCATTTTCTTTCCAGACGTTACAACCAACGTACAGACGAATACGGCGGTAGCCTTAAAAACCGGGCGCGTCTGCTAATTGAACTTATTGAGGACACCAAAGAAGCCGTCGGGGATACCTGCGCGGTGGCCTGCAGAATCGGAGTGGATGAACTGCTGGGTGAAGAAGGAATTCACCGTGAAGAAATGCTGGAACTTTTCAACGAAATTGGCGAACTTCCGGATTTGTGGGATTTGACACTTTGCAGTTGGGATATTGATTCACGTACCTCACGTTTTGGTGAAGAAGGTCATCAGGAACCGTTTGTAACTGGATTTAAGCAACTGACGAGCAAGCCTGTTGTCGGAGTGGGACGTTTCACATCTCCGGACGCAATGGTTTCGCAAATCCGCCGTGGAGTGCTGGACTTGATCGGCGCAGCGCGACCTTCGATTGCGGATCCATTTTTACCGAAAAAAATAGCAGAAGATCGTTTGGAAGACATTCGGGAGTGTATCGGTTGTAACATTTGCGTTTCTGGAGACATGACCATGTCGCCGATTCGTTGTACGCAAAACCCGACAATGGGTGAAGAATGGAGAAAAGGCTGGCATCCGGAAAAAATTCACGGTAAAGGAAAAAGCGAAAGTGTGCTGATTATCGGAGGCGGACCTGCAGGAATGGAATGCGCACGTGCTTTGGGACGTAGAGGTTATCAAGTTACTCTTGCGGAAAAAAACAAGGAGCTTGGGGGCAGGGTTACACAGGAGTCACGCTTGCCGGGATTATCCGCCTGGAATCGGGTACTGGATTATCGACTCGGACAAATTCGCCAAATGGATAATGTCGAAACTTATCTCGGCAGTGAGGTGACAGTGGAGGATATTTTGGAATTCGGCAGTGAACATGTGGTGCTGGCGACAGGCTCAAGATGGCGAAATGATGGAGTCGGCCGTCACCATCTTATTCCTCAAAAATTTCCGGAGGCCAATACATACACCCCGGATGACATTTTTGCTGGAAGGCTTCCAAGCGGTAAAGTTGTGATCTACGATGATGATCATTTTTATCTCGGAGGAGTCCTTGCCGAACTTTGCCAGAAAAATGGTTGTGAGGTGACGCTTGTAACTCCAGCTGCACTCGTTTCATCATGGACAGTCCATACCCTGGAACAGGAAATGATTGAAGCGGATTTATTAAAGAAAGGAATCCGGATTGTAACACGTCATGTTGTACATCCTGGGAAAATATTAATTCCTGAAAGCGAGCCTTACGCTGTTCACATTTACACAAAAGAGGTGAAGATTCTGGAATGTGATGCTTTAGTGTTGGTTACTGCTCGTTTGCCAAATGCTGGTCTTGAATCAGCTTTGGAACAAGTCAGGGATTCTTGGGACGACGCCGGAATAAAAAGTGTAACACGTATCGGAGACTCTTTGGCTCCGGCTACCATCGCCGCCGCTGTCTATTCAGGACACCGTTATGCACGTGAACTCGATGAGGAAATTGATCCGGATGAAGTCCCATTTGAAAGGGAACTGACAGCAATTGCTCCTGAACCGGACTGGAAAACATTTTGGTAAGAATAATTTTAACATAAACACAGCAACTCTTTCAGAGTTAAAACTTTTCTTGAGCATGACTTGCCAAGTGAATGTGTTCACTTTTACATAACATAAATTCATGAACTGTTTAACGAAATGATCACAATTTATTCAGAAAAACATCGGCTACGTAACGCAAAAACTGAACTTTTTGGTGGCCTACTTGTTCCTCCGTATGAAAATCCTTCTCGCGCAGATATAATTTTGGAAAGAGTAAACAGCGAGAATCTTGGTGAAGTGAGCGCTCCCTCTGAATTTGGAATGGAACCTGTTTTGGCTTTGCATGATGCTGGATTTGTAGAATTTCTTCGTGTGGCCTGGGACGAATGGTCACAGACAGAATACGAAGGAGAGATCATTCCCATCTGTTGGCCGGCCCGCCGAATGTCCAAACGAATTCCTGACTTCATTAACGGCAAGGTTGGCTACTA
>JACKQG010006794.1_pt1 | contig 11867 bp, 11 predicted proteins | sample 8237621 | NCBI WGS metagenome assembly JACKQG01 (sample SAMN15677084, study PRJNA649215) | marine metagenome | biome: marine; feature: Black Sea; material: saline water; isolation source: suspended particulate matter (SPM) from the Black Sea western gyre | collected 2013-06-09/2013-06-10 | depth...
TTTGAAAATTTGGTCGTTCGGTAGTCTTCACTAAACATTATTCCGAATGGACGCGTGACGTATTGTGTTTTGTAAATTTTTGTAAAACGGAGGTTTTTTTTCTTCGAGTCGTCTGATAACGTCTAAGTGATCGTACTCATAGCGCACAACATCCCATTCAAATGTCTCACCCACGGTTAAGAATGCAACTGCTCCTCTTTTGTCTCGATCAAACGGCAAACCGGTGGCTCCTTGACAGAGGATTTTTAAATCACCATTTGTGTCAAATCTTGGGATGTGAACATGTCCATGAACAAACACATAATTTTCGATATCATCATGAGATGCCTTGACATGATTTCGCCAGTTCAGAGCTTCTGTCATTGATGGTGGTTGGTCATCCCGCTGGTACCAGGCATGAGTAAATTCGACCAACGTGTCATGGACTACCTCCCGATGAAATATATGTGTTTCTCTGACAAAATCTACGCCGGCGCTTCCCAATTGTTCTGCCGTCCATTTTTCATTGGCAACAATTCCCTGACAGACAGGATCGTAGGGATCCATGCCTTCCAGAGATGGTAACTCTTGTTCCCACAGACGTTCAATTAAATAGCGGTCATGATTCCCGCGAATAAAAATGCAATTATCCAATGATTGTAGAATTTCTAATGTCCTTTTTGGATTAGGACCCAAAGCAAAATAATCGCCCAAACAAATGAGTTGATCTACATGCTGGTGAGCATCAATAATCGAAATTGCTTTTAACAAAGAGGGGACATTGGAGTGGATATCCGTTAGAATGGCAAATATTTTGGTGCTCATGGTAGGACAATATACTGACAATATTTTCGTCGGAGCAAGCGTGAAATGCACCGTAAATTATTTAAGAACATTTACAGTAAAAATAGTCCAAATAGGTTAAAAAATGAAGAAAACTCCAATATTAATTATCGGATCAATCGCCTTAGATACAATCGAAACCCCAAAAGGGAACCGAAGTAATCTATTAGGAGGATCGGCAACGTACGCCATGATAGCCGCAAAGAATAAAGCCTCCGTGCATATCTCAGCTGTTGTCGGTAAAGATTTTCCTAAGCAAGGGCATTCCGTTTACGAACAGTATTCCGATGATTTAACAGATTTTATCACGGAAGACGGTCCTACATTTCGATGGGGGGGACGCTACCACGAAAATATGGACCAACGAGATACGTTATTCACCGAACTGGGTGTGTTTCAGAATTTCAATCCTAGATTATCTGAATTAAACCGTCGAGTACCGTATGTTTTTCTTGCAAATATCCATCCGCAATTACAACTGTCTGTCATCCAACAGATGGAAAATAATCCCACAGTTATTGTAGATACGATGAACTTATGGATTGAGACGACAAAAAACGACCTTTTGCAGGTGTTGAAACGAACAGATATTTTGCTTATCAACGATAGTGAATCAGAGCTGTTGACCGGTGATACGGACTTGCAGTCTTCTGCGGAAAAAATTCAGGCAATTGGTCCGAAAATTGTCATTATCAAACGCGGGAGTAAGGGTGCAGCTATTTTTGATGGAAAGGACACATTTTCGGTTGGAGTTTATCCGGTGAGCGAAATCGTAGATACAACAGGTGCGGGCGATACTTTCGGCGGAGGGTTTGTTGCATCTCTGGCAAAAGGAGAATCCTTATCAGATGCCGTCATATATGGCTCTGCATTGGCATCCATCTGCGTGGAAGGCTTTGGTGTTGAGAGAATATTGAAGGCTTGCGATAAGGACGTAGAAATAAGAACGGAATATTTGCACCAAACAGGTTAGTGCTTGAACTAAACCGAAAGAATCTTATAAATTTTAGGACGTATATTAATTGAATAAAGAGGAATTACAATGAAATCCATACTTGTGACTTTAGTGAGTATTTTTATTGCCGGACTGATATTTACCGGTTGTGCCAGCGAAGAGCTAACATCTGCAAGGCTGTACATTCAACAGAAAAATTGGGAGAAAGCTGAAGAGTTTTTGATTAAAGCGATGGCAGTCGAACCTGAAAATCCTGAAATACCATATTTACTTGGAAACTTAATTTACGCCAAGAAAGAAAATTGGGATAAAATGAATGAGATGTTTGATAAAGCATTATCGATTGATCCCGATAAAGTAATCCTTCAGGGGGCAACAGTGCAAACGTATGTCGAACAATCCATGGAAAAGAATTGGACAGTTGTATATAATAAAGCAATTTCTGATTTTAATTCATACCGAAAATTGGGTGAAGCCGACGGACAAGATGCACTGAACAACGCAATAGCACAACTAGAAATTGCTATACAAATTAATCCGAAAGACAGCAGATCATTTACGATATTATCAACATGCTATTTCGAAAAAGGTGATAAGGATGTGACGATTTCGATGATCAAGAAAGCGGTAGAAATGGCCCCGGAAGACTTTGATTCAAATCTGACAGCAGGTCAGATACTTGGAAATTATCAAGACTATAATGGTGCGTTACCTTATTTTAAGAAAGCCGTTGAATTAAATCCAACAGATGCAAAAGTCATCCGGCATTTAGCACAGGCGTATTACGAAATTGGTGAAAAAGAAAATTCGATCGAAACCTACCAAACCGCCATTCGGAATGAAAATGATAAAAAAGTAAAAGCCGATTTGTATTTTAATCTAGGAGTATTATATATGCAGGTTGATGATTTCATGGCTGCTGAGGATAACTTTTATGCAGCGTATGATATGAACCCGGATGATGTTGAAGCCTTGGTGGGTATGGCTCAAACATTCGAAGGCGTTGAAAAATGGCGCAGAGCAGAAAAGTTCTACAAAGAGTTGATCATGTTAGACTCTAATAATCCGGATCACTACAAAGGTATGGCAAGGGTATTGATTCACCAAGAACGTATGGAAGAAGCTCAGCACTATTATGATAAATCTAAGAGGGTTGGGAATTAACGCAAGTAATTATTTTTCACACAAAAAAAGCCCCGATATTTCGGGGCTTTTTTATTGGAGGTACGTTATCCTAATTTCCGTCGTTTTTGCAGATATTCATTCAGAGCGGTATCCAAACTCATATCTGTAAATAGAGGGATATAATCTATTTGCCTCTTTCTGCAGTGGCGGCGGAATGTATCCTGAAAATTGGTGACGAGATCTTTGTACGGTTTTCGAATCTGCCATGGTTCAGTGGTGATGATTTCTCCGGTTTCGATATCCTTAAACCGAGTGCGAACGTTAAAGTTGAATTCTAACTCCTGACGATCCATGACATGGAACACAATCACTTCCTGTTTATTGTGCCGAAAATGCTTTAGTCCGTTTAGGATATCTTTTGGGTCATCAAATAAATCAGAGACAAGTATCACTAATCCTCGTTTTTTTATCCGTTCAGCCATTTCATGAAGGGTTTGCCCGATGTTTGTATCTTTGCCAGTCGTGATTGTATCTAACTGGGTTAATACGGTGTTTAAGTGTGTAGATGTTGATCGGGGCGGAATGAATGCTTGAATCTTCTCATTAAAAAGAACCAGTCCGACACCGTCTTGTTGGTTAAGCATGAGATAAGAAAGTGCTGCGGTAAGATAGCTGGCATAGTCAAGTTTTGAGACCGCTCCACTTTTGTATGTCATGGATTTGCTTGTGTCCAGAATCAAATAAGAACGGAGGTTGGTTTCTTCCTCAAACCGTTTAATGTAGTACCTATCGGTCTTTCCGTATAGTTTCCAATCCACATGACGAATTTCATCTCCAATGCCATACGCACGATGTTCGGCGAATTCTACGCTAAATCCATGGTATGGACTTTTATGATTCCCGATAATGTAACCCTCCACGACCATTCGAGCTCGGAGAGCCATATTCCGCAACTTAGCAGCCATTTCGGGTTGGAGATATTTGCGTTTATCGATCATGCGTTAGGTGTTAGCTGTTCTTCGACCGGAGCTTTCTGCAATATTTGAAGAGACACTAATTGCAGCTCTTCGTATTTGATTTACTAATCCAAAATTTTCAGTATCCGGAAAAGAATTTGTAAGTAAATAAATTGATTTTACGTATTTCACAGAAAGTTGGAATATCTCTAATTTTGTAAATGATGCCATATATTTTCTTGTCTCTAACACCTAATCCTAAACGCTTAACAATTTTTTCAGGATATCATCTGTTGTTAATCCTTCAGCCTCAGCATTAAAATTGGTCAATACCCGATGACGGAGAACCGGCAGCACCAGATCTTTCACATCCTGTACGGATGGTGTGGGTCTTCCGTTCAAGGCGGCTTTGGCTTTTGCCCCGAGAATAAGATATTGAGATGCACGCGGACCAGCTCCCCAATCAATCCATTCTTGGATAAAATCAGGGGCAGTTGGAGAATCAGGGCGTGTAGAAGCAACAAAATCAACGGCAAATTCCACCACATTATCTGCTACCGGCACACGCCGAATCAAATCTTGATAGAGCAAAATATCTTCATGAGAAATGACTTTTTGTGGCGTAGAGGCGGTTTGTCCTGTGGGAGACTGAACGATATTAACTTCTTCCGCGCGGGGTGGGGAATCAATCTTGATATTAAACATAAATCGGTCGAGTTGAGCTTCTGGAAGTGGGTAGGTGCCTTCCTGCTCAATCGGATTTTGTGTCGCAAGAACGAAAAATGGTTCATCCAGTTCGTAAGTTTTACCGCCAGTAGTGACATTATGTTCCTGCATGGCCTCTAACATGGCAGCCTGGGTTTTCGGCGGTGTTCGGTTAATTTCATCGGCAAGGATAATATTCCCAAATATCGGTCCTTTGAAAAACCGAAATTCACGATGCCCTGTGGAGTGATCTTCCTGGATTACTTCGGTGCCGGTGATATCACTGGGCATTAGATCGGGGGTGAACTGAATCCTACTGAAGGATAAATCCAGTAAATCTGCCATCGATTTAATCATGAGGGTTTTTGCCAGCCCGGGGACACCGACAAGCAGCGTATGTCCTTTGCAGAACAGAGCAATCAAGATATGATCTATGACATTGGTCTGCCCAATGATGGTTTTGCCAATTTCCGATACAAAAGTGTTTCGTGCTTCAGTAAGTTTTTCAAGCAAATGTAAATCTTTATGTTTGTTCATAATTTTCCTGTTTTGATGTTTTGACTACTATATTGAGGGGTGAAACTTAGCACACCGTTTTACCTAAATCAATTTGTTTGTTTGTCTTGCTCATTCCGTAATGTTGTAAGAAATTCTACGGATGTTCTACGCCGAAAAATATGATAAAGTTCACTGGGTTGGGATGAATCTCGCCGAGATGGAATCCGTTCTCAATCAAATGGGTGAACCAAAATACCGTGCAAAGCAGATTTATCAATGGGTATATAAGCACCAAATCAATAAATTTGAGAGGATGAGAAATATCCCAAATTCGTTGCAAGAAAGATTAAAAGCTCGCTCTGAGATTCGGAGTACTGTCCTAAATAAAGTTACTTCTAATCCGAATTCAACAACAAAAAAATATTTGTTTACGCTTTTGGACGGCGGCTCTGTTGAAGCCGTGTATATGAAGGGACGGAGAACAACAGTTTGTTTGTCCACGCAGATTGGATGTGCAGTTGGCTGTCGTTTTTGTGCAACGGGGACAATGACATACCAACGAAATTTGACAGCTGGAGAAATCGTCGAGCAATTTCTTTATCTTCAAAATGATAATGATTCCACTATTACGAATGTCGTGTTTATGGGAATGGGGGAACCATTCCTAAATTACACAAACACCATCAAAGCGGCTGATCTCCTGAATGATAAAAACGGCATTAATCTTGGTGCGAGGAGGATTACGATATCTACCGCAGGGATTGTTCCAAAAATCCGTCGTTTTACAGATGAAAATCATCGGTATAAATTAGCCATTAGCTTGAACGGGACATCTCAGGAGAACAGAGGACAAACGATGCCGATTACAGAAACATATTCATTGGATTCTCTTATGGAAGCAGCGTGGTATTATTGGCAAAATTCTAAACGAATGATTACGTTTGAATATGTACTGTTGAGCGGAATAAACGATTCAAAAGCAGATGCAAAACAATTGAAGAATTTGATTGGCGGACTGCCGTGTAAAGTCAATGTGATTCCGTATAACGAAATTGGCGGAGAATATAAACGACCGACGGATGAACAGCTGCAAATCTTTTTAACTGAATTAGATCATGCAAGATTTACCGTGACCGTTCGTCAAAGTCAAGGAACGACGATTGATGCCGGATGCGGCCAGCTGGCAGTCAAAACAACAGAGGAGAATGATGACTAAATTTGATGTAAAACGTATGGCAAATGATATTATAACTCGAACAGGGTTTAAGGGAAATACAGCCATTGTATTAGGCTCCGGGCTTGGAGATTTTGCTGAGAATTTTGACAACCCAACGGTCGTCCCCTATGCGTCGGTAAACGGATATCCCAAACCAACTGTGGAAGGACATGCCGGTGAATTTGTCTTCGGAGATTTGAATGGTATCCCCGTCATGGTAGCGAAAGGGAGGTTTCATTATTACGAAGGATATCCATTATCTGTTGTTACGTTGCCAATCCATTTATTTAGTGAACTTGGGATTAAGTATTTAATTATTACGAATGCTGCAGGGTCAATGAAAAAAGAATTTCCTCCGGGAGATTTGATGCTGATTACTCGGCACATGGATTGTACCTTTCGCGAAAAAATGGCTGACCCAAAATGGATTGATAGACCTCCGTATTACCAACCGGAAGTCTTACAAGCTGTACGAAATGCCTCGGAGAAATCTGGCGTAAAAATTGTAGAAGGTGGCTATTGCTGGACGCAAGGTCCGGCGTATGAAACCCCGGATGAAATCCATTATTATTTGTCCATAAAAGGCACCGCTGTTGGAATGAGCACCGTCCCGGAGATTGAAACAGCGGGAGATACAGGAATACATGTCGTCGGAATTTCCTGCCTGACAAATTATGCTGCAGGAATAACCGACCAGCCGTTGACGCATCATGAAGTGATGGAAACAGCTGACAGAGTGAAATCAGATTTTGCGGAATTGATTAAAGAAATAATCACACAATTTGGAGCATGGAAATGAATATCTATCCAGATGTCATCAAGATTGAAAAAGAAATCATCGAAACCCGCCGGGATATCCACAAACATCCTGAGTTGGGTTTTCAAGAACATCGAACAGGGAAGCTAGTCGCAGATCGATTAATATCCTATGGGATTGATGTGCAAACCGGAGTAGGAAAAACCGGTGTAGTCGGGATATTGCGCGGTAGAGAAAGTGGCCCGACAATCGCATTGCGTGCAGATATGGATGCGTTACCGATGCAGGAAACAGGTAATCCATCTTACAAATCAGTGAATGATGGCGTCATGCATGCCTGCGGACATGATGGTCATGTTGCGATGTTGCTAGGAGCTGCACGTCTGTTGGCAGAGAAAAAAGATATAATTCGGGGAACGGTTAAATTTATTTTCCAACCGTCAGAAGAAGGTGATGGCGGCGCTCGGTACATGATTGCAGACGGATGTTTGGAGGGTGTGGATGAAATCTATGGTATGCATTTATGGAATGATATGTACTGTGGAGAGCTTGGAGGTCAGCCGGGACCGATTATGGCGGCAGCTGACGGATTCAAAATAGATATCCACGGTGTTGGCGGGCATGGAGCTGCACCACAGGGGACTGTGGATGCAGTACTTGTTGGTGCTCAACTTGTGAATGCACTCCAAACAATAGTCAGCAGAAATACAGATCCGCTTGAGAGCACCGTAGTTACAGTCGGGAAATTTGAAGCAGGGAGTAATTTTAATATTATCTCGGCAGAAGCACATTTAGAGGGAACGGCACGTTCCTACACAGAAGAAAATAGAGCCATGATTAAACAAAGAATGCAGGAAATTATTCAGGGGATAGAAACGGCTTCAGGGGCAAAGATAGATTTTGAATATATTGATGGATATCCGCCAACCATCAATCATAAATCCGTATTTGAAAAAATGGTTCAATCCGCAGTGAAAATCACAGGGAAGCATTCCCTCTCAGGCTGTAAATCTATGGGAGGTGAGGATTTTAGTTTTTACCTTCAGAAAGTTCCCGGGAGTTTTCTGTTTGTCGGATCCTTGCCGGAAGATTCCGAACGGATGAGCATCCCGCATCATTGTTCGCATTTTAATATTGATGAACGAGCTTTATTGGTCGGAACGTCCATCTTTATTCAATTGGTTGAGGATCAACTGACAGGAGAAACATTATGAACAGAACAGAAGTGATAAAGAATGGGGTTACCTTTGGGTCCGTTTTGGCGATAGTCATTTCGTTTACGATAAATAAATCGGTATTTTGGGCAATCGTTCATGGGATGTTTTCGTGGGTTTACGTTATTTATTACATCGTCACTCGATGAGTTTCGTATGAAATCATTTACAAAAGAGCTGTGGCTCAATATTTCAGAGCGAATGGACTTCATCAATATCACGGTTGAAGTGGAATCTGCCGTTGCGGAAAGTAGTATTAAAGAAGGTTTTTGTCTTGTGAATGCGATGCATATAACTGCTTCAGTATTTATCAACGATGACGAACCCGGTCTTCATAATGATTATAAACGCTGGCTCGAGGAATTGGCACCTCATGTACCAATTAGTCGATATGACCACAATCGTACCGGCGAAGATAACGGAGATGCTCATCTCAAACGTCAAATTATGGGACGTGAAGTTACGATTGCAGTAACGGAAGGACGGTTGCATTTTGGAACGTGGGAACAAATATTTTACGGGGAATTTGATGGTCGCCGGAACAAAAGAGTACTTATAAAAATTATTGGAGAATAGTTGAATGCATTCAAAATCCACGCGAAATACACTTGTCTTTCTTCTCGCTAAAGCATTTAATGAATTATTTGCTCCTCGTCAAATTGTTATAGAACACTCATTTTCAGACGGACTATTTTGTCATGAAGCGAATTGGGAAAAGGTTTCTGAAAAAGAAATACGCCGTTTAGAAAAACAATTACACGATTGGATAAATGATTCGACTCCAATTGAGTTGGAAACTTGTTCAAAAGAAATAGTGTTAAAAGAGTTGGTCTTGATGTCTTCCCAAAGTAAGCTCGAGCTCCTTCACCAATGGGATGTAGACCCTGTGCCAATCGTTCGATTCGGACAACACTGGGATCTTCGGATTGGTTACATACAGACAGAAAAAAGAAAGTTGGATACTTTCAACCTCATGAAATATAATGATGGGTTTCTAATTCGGTTTCATGATGAAGGAAAAACTCTTCCGCCGTTTGTGGATCAGCCACAACTATTTTCGATTATAGAAGAACACGAACGGTGGGGCTCAATCCTTGGAGTTTCGACGATTCGGAAATTAAATGAAATAATTCGAAGCAAAACTGTACAGGAAATGATTTGGGTAGCTGAAGGTCTTCATGAAAAAAAGATTAGCGATATTGCCGATAAATTGGTGGAAGGGTTTCCCGGGAAAAAACTCATTTCTATTGCGGGTCCATCGTCTTCAGGAAAAACCACATTTGCAAAACGGCTTGGAATTCAATTGAGGGTTAATGGATTTAAGACAGCACAAATATCAATGGATAATTATTTCATTAATCGAGAAGATTTGAAACCCAATGATGATGGGGAGCTAAATTTTGAAACGATTGATGCTGTCAATGTCGAATTACTGAGTGAGCGGATAAACCAACTGTTGAGTGGAAATCCAATCCCTGTGAGGAAGTTTGATTTCATGACCGGGAAAGGTAGAGATACGAATAAGACAATTCAGCTTGGGAAATGGGATTTTGTTTTATTGGAAGGAATTCATGGGTTGAACCCGGTGTTGACAAAAAAACTGGGAGAAGAGCATTTACAGCGAATTTACATTAGTGCAATTACTCAAATGAATATTGACGCTAATCATCGAATTTCAACATCGGATAATCGGCTCCTCCGACGGATAGTGAGAGACCACAAATTTCGTGGATATTCTGTAGAAAAGACAATTGAAAGATGGGCATCCGTACGAATCGGAGAGGAAAAAAATATTTTCCCGTTTCAGGAGGAAGCAGACATCATGTTTAACTCGTCGCTTGTCTATGAAATACCTGTGATAGGGAAGTATGTATGCCCGTTGCTCAAAGAAATGAATACATCAAGCAGTTTAATGAAAGAAGCACAGCGATTAAAAACTTTACTAAGTTTCTTTGAGCCCTTGGATGAAGAATTTGTCCCGGGGATCTCTATTTTGCGGGAATTTATTGGAAGTAGCGATTTTAATTATTGAGAATAAACAATTTAGGCTATGTTCTAAAAATGAACTGAATAGCAACCTATTAATACCCTTTTGTTGAACACCTACGGCGTTTGCGTGTTGTATTAATACATTATCTATAAAAATAACGCGTTGCGCATATTAAGTTGGTTTTACACAGATTAAGCAGAGTATTTCACTATATTTAGCGTCTGTCCATAATGTACCTGATTCATTAAAATCCAATAAACCGTTAAAACGGTTATATCTCTCTTATGTATTGGTAACCCACGACTTACCCGCCTGCCACCTTTTCAATATTATCATGTAGCGGGCAGGAGTCGTGGGTTACTGATGGTCATTTTCCATTAACCGTTTCAACGGTTTTATTGCTGACTTTATATACAGACACTATTTATAGAAACTCCGATTAAAACCCAGCCGCAGAATTATCTCCACGAGGGTCTGCACCACCGTAAAATCCGCCTTCAATTACTTGAATTCCGTTTGCATGTCCGATTTTTCCCCATCGGTAGGGCTTGAGTTTATGTCCTTTATTTTCAAGGGCAGTTTGAACATCCTTGGAGATACTAAACGGTTCAGCGGTAATCACATCCGGTAGCCACTGAGAATGGATTCGCGGTGCGGAGACGGCTTCTTCAATGTTCATTCCATAGACGACCGTATTCAAAATGACCTGCATGACGGTTGTAATAATCGTCGAACCACCAGGAGAACCGATAATGATAAGCGGATTTCCGTCTTTTAAAACAATCGTTGGCGTCATTGAACTTAGCGGACGTTTTCCAGGCTGAATGGAATTTGCTTCGTTCCCAATTAACCCAAAGATGTTAGCCGACCCGGACTTAGAGGAGAAATCATCCATTTCGTTGTTAAGAAAAAATCCTGCTCCTTCAACGACAACACCGCAGCCGAAACCGGTATTTAACGTTACGGTAACACTGACGCAATTCCCGAATTTATCTGCAACGGAGTAATGCGTGGTTTCACGGCTTTCGTATGGGGCAGTATCTCCTACAGAAATATCTGCGCTGGGCGTGGCTGTAACTTTGGAAATGGTGGAGGTACGAAGTAGAGCATATTCATCCGATAAAAACATGTGATTTGGGTTTTGCCAATAGTCCGGATCGCCCAAATGTTCTGCACGATCGGCATACGCACGACGCTCAACTTCCGTCAAAAGATGAATGTAATCAGAGGAATGCCACCCGATGGAATCCAGCGGGAAGGTTTCCAGCATATTCAGCATATGAACAAGTAGCAATCCACCTGAACTTGGAGGTCCCATCGAAATAATGTCAACATCGCGAAACTTACCTATAACGGGTGCACGATAGACAGAATGATAGTCACTTAAATCCTCTTTGGTAATGAGCCCATTCCCTCGTTCCATTTCTTTGATGATGAGGTCTGCGGTTTTTCCGGAGTAAAAATCATCCCGTCCTTTTTGTGCAATCCGGGTTAGCGTTTTTGCTAAATCACGTTGAAATAGTCTGTCATTATTTTTCCACAATACGCTGTCTTTTTTTATGAAAATGTTCCCGGCACTTTGGTTATATGCAAAGAAATTTTTATACATATTTAGCCTGTTTGCAAAAT
>JACKQG010006795.1_pt1 | contig 11866 bp, 8 predicted proteins | sample 8237621 | NCBI WGS metagenome assembly JACKQG01 (sample SAMN15677084, study PRJNA649215) | marine metagenome | biome: marine; feature: Black Sea; material: saline water; isolation source: suspended particulate matter (SPM) from the Black Sea western gyre | collected 2013-06-09/2013-06-10 | depth...
CATGGCATGGAGTACCAAAACAAAATATTCAAGGAATTAGAAAAAATTTAATAATAAATTATGTTGTAGATGAATGGAAAAGCGTTCATGAACTTGCTCCTTTAATTTAGCAAGAGTTTTTCTAGTTTATTATTGATCTAGATCAAACTTTTTTCTTCATATTGTGACACTTATACTTCAAAGAGTTAAAGAAATTTGATAAATAAGTTATGAGTCTAGCTAAAGTTACATCTGCACAACAAAATTATGCACTGACCACCAGTACATTAGCATTTACTGTATGTTTTGCCGTATGGACAATTTTTTCAATTTTGGGAATACAAATTAAACAAGATCTTGGTTTGAATGATACTCAATTTGGTATCTTGGTTGCAACTCCAATTTTAACTGGAGCTTTGAGTCGGCTTATTTTAGGAATCTGGACAGATCAATATGGTGGCCGGATTGTTATGACTATAACTATGTTAATATCAGCCATAGCAACCTACTTACTTTCTTCTGTTGAAACATATAAAATGTTTTTGGTTGCAGCTCTTGGTGTTGGCTTAGCAGGAGGATCTTTTGCTGTTGGTATTGCATATGTATCTTCTTGGTACGAAAAAGAAAAACAAGGAACAGCGCTTGGAATATTTGGTGTAGGAAATGTTGGAGCAGCAATTACAAATTTTGGTGCGCCTTTAATAATGCTAGCTTTAGGTTGGCATGGATTAGCAAAAACTTATGCTGTAATCATGTTTGTTTCTGCAATTCTTTTTTATTTATTTGCTAAAGATGATCCAAAGCTTGTGGCAAGAAAAGCAAAAAAAGAAAAACCGCGAAGTATTTTAGAACAAATGGAACCACTGAAGAAACTTCAGGTCTGGAGATTTTCCTTATATTACTTTTTTGTCTTTGGTGGTTTTGTGGCATTAGCTTTATGGTTGCCGCGGTATTATGTGGGAGTTTATGGTTTAGATATTAAAACTGCGGGATTATTGGCTGCTGCCTACGCATTACCAGGATCTATTTTTCGTGCCACGGGAGGCTGGTTGTCAGATAAAGTTGGTGCTCGTGCTGTTATGTACTGGACATTTATCGGTTGTGTAGGATGTTGCTTTGTTATGTCATACCCATCTACACATTATATTGTAGAAGGTATTGAAGGACCAATCGATTTTACTATCAGAGTAAGTTTGCCAATTTTTGTGTTTCTTAGCATTATTCTTGGATTTTTTATGTCTCTAGGAAAGGCTGCTGTTTATAAACATATTCCCGTTTATTATCCAAATAATGTTGGTTCTGTAGGAGGCGTTGTAGGCTTGATTGGAGGTTTAGGTGGATTTGTTTTACCAATCTGTTTTGGAATTATGAATGATTTAATTGGAGTATTCACCAGTTGCTTTATGTTGCTTTTTCTAATTACCGCGATTGCTTTAGTTTGGATGCATGTTTCTATTCTGTTTATAGAGAAAGATATTGTTAAGTCTAAATTTCTACCTGAATTAAATAAATTAAAACAAGAAGGTGAACGAAAAACTTTCAAAAATAAAAATATTAGGTTGAAGAGGCAAATAATATGACCAAAAATAAAAACTATAATAAACCTACAAAAGTCGCCGCCAATAGAGATTTAGATCATTGGGATCCAGAAGATAAACATTTTTGGAAAAAGCATGGTAAAAAAATAGCTAACCGCAATTTGTGGATATCCATTTCTAGTTTACTATGCGGCTTTGCTGTCTGGCTTTACTGGGGAATTATAACCGTACAGATGCTTAATCTTGGTTTTGCCTTTGATAAGTCAGATCTGTTTACGCTTATGGCGATAGCAGGAATATCCGGTGCCACGCTGAGAATTCCAAGCACGTTCTTTATAAGATTGGCGGGTGGTAGAAACACTATATTCTTGACAACATCTTTGCTAATTATACCAGCGGCAGGAACTGGCTTTGCTCTCCAAAGCATGGATACGCCATTATGGGTTTTTCAAGTATTGGCATTGCTATCGGGTTTTGGTGGTGGGAATTTTGCATCTTCTATGTCAAATATAAGTTTTTTCTTTCCTAAAAAAGTGCAGGGTTATTCACTAGGCATGAATGCAGGGTTGGGTAACTTTGGTGTAACTACCATGCAAATCCTAATTCCTCTGGTCATGACATTTGCTTTGTTTGGTGGCGATTCGATGACTTTACTAATCGATAGTGGAACATTAATCGGTAAAATTTCGGCTGGAACCGAAACATTCATTCATAACTCTGGTTTTGTTTGGTTGTTAATATTAGTGCCACTATCCTTCATCATATGGTTTGGGATGAATAACATTACCGAAGCTCATGTATCTCCAAAAATTGGATCCACACTTGGTGCATTTGTAAAAATACTAAGTATGTTAGCAATTGGCCTTATAACCGTAACTGCAGGACTGTGGCTAATGCTTCCCGCTAGTATTGGTGGTTCGGGCTTTGACGTAGATAAATTGATTGTTTTACCGATAATCGTTATGGCGACAGTATTTCTATTAAAACACATGCCTGCCGGCCTTGATTTTAAAAAAAATATTAGGCGTCAATATTTAATTTTCGGTAACAAGCATACATGGGCTATGACTGTTATATACACAATGACATTCGGCTCGTTTATTGGATATGCCACATGTTTTGCATTGGCTATTAAAGTAATTTTTGGATACCAGCATCTTATGGTAGATGGAGTTATGACTCATGATATCGCTAATCCAAATGGCCCTAGTGCATTAATGTTTGCATGGACTGGTCCTTTCATTGGAGCTTTGATAAGACCTGTTGGTGGTATGATTGCTGACAAACTTGGTGGTGCTAAAGTAACACAAATTATTTCTGTTGTTATGGTGGCCAGCGCGCTTGGTGTGGCTTACTACATGAAGCAGGCGTACGGTTCAACGACACCCGAGGATTTTTTCGTTCCGTTCTTAATATTATTTCTAATATTATTTGCTGCATCTGGAATTGGAAACGGTTCAACTTTTCGTACTATCGCTATGGTATTTAATAGAGAACAGGCCGGGCCTGTACTTGGATGGACGTCAGCCATCGCTGCATATGGCGCATTTTATATCCCTAAAGTTCTCGGAGAACAAATAAAGTTAGCTACTCCAGAAAACGCCTTGTACGGATTTGCTACATTTTACGTTGTGTGTGTTTTTATTAATTGGTGGTTCTACTTGCGTAAGGATGCATATGTTAAAAATCCATAAACCAACAAAAGCAGCTAGCTGCTTTTCAAAATTATAAGAAACAGGAAAATATTATGAGCCATTTTTTAGATAAGATTACGTTCTTTACTCGTAAGTCACCAGAGCCATTCGCTGATGGCCACGGCATTAAAACCGATGAGAATCGCGATTGGGAAAAGGCTTATAGAGGACGTTGGTCGCATGATAAAGTTGTTCGTTCAACACATGGCGTTAACTGCACTGGTTCATGTAGCTGGAAAATATATGTAAAGAATGGTCTTGTTACTTGGGAAACTCAACAAACCGATTATCCAAGAACTCGCCCTGACTTGCCAAACCATGAGCCACGTGGTTGTTCGCGAGGAGCAAGTTACAGCTGGTATTTGTATAGTTCCGCACGCTTAAAATACCCTATGATTCGTAGCCGTTTATTGAAACTTTGGCGGTCAGCTAAAAACACTTATGCAGACCCTGTTGATGCATGGGAGTCTATTGTTAGTGACTCTAAAAAATCCAAAGAATATAAGCAAGTTCGTGGTTTAGGTGGCTTTGTTCGCGCTGATTGGAATGAGGTTAATGAGATTATTGCAGCGTCAAATATATACACAGCAAAAGAATATGGCCCTGACCGTATCATAGGATTTTCACCAATTCCTGCAATGTCTATGGTGTCATATGCTGCTGGCAGTCGTTATTTGTCACTAATCGGTGGTACTTGTATGAGTTTCTATGACTGGTATTGTGATTTGCCTCCAAGTTCTCCTCAAGTTTGGGGTGAGCAAACGGATGTGCCTGAAAGTGCCGATTGGTATAATTCGGGTTATATTATTGCATGGGGTTCAAACGTTCCGCAAACACGTACACCAGATGCGCATTTCTTCGCTGAAGTTCGTTATAAAGGTACAAAAACTGTTTCCGTTACTCCTGACTATAGTGAAGTGGCAAAGCTTACTGATATTTGGCTAAACCCAAGGCAGGGTACTGATGCTGCAATGGCCATGGCTATGGGGCATGTAATTTTAAAAGAATTCCACCTAGCTGGCAAAAGTGATTATTTCGATGATTATTGCCGCATGTATACCGACATGCCATTTTTGGTAGAGCTGGAAGAAAAAGATGGTAATTATGTTCCAGGTCGTACACTTAGAGCATCTGATTTCAAAGACAATTTAAAACACAAAAATAATCCAGAATGGAAGCCCGTTGTCATTGATGGCAAAAGTGGTGAGATAGTTGTACCAAACGGCACAATTGGCTCACGTTGGGGTGAAGATGGAAAATGGAATCTTGAATCTAAAAACCAAGAAAATAGTAATGAGATATGGTCTGAAGTTACCCTTAAAGATAAGAACGATGAAGTTGTATCAACGGCATTTCCTTATTTTGCAAACAAAGAGCATGATCAGGAAATTTTCAAACACACAGACCATGAAGATATTTTATTACGTAACGTTCCAGCTAAGAAAGTTAAACTTGCAAAAGGTGAAGTTTTAGCCACAACAGTATTTGATTTAATGGTGGCTAATTATGGTATTGACCGTGGTCTAGGTGGAAAAAATGTTGCTGCATCATTTGATGATGATGAGCCATACACTCCAGCATGGCAGGAAAAAATCACAGGTGTTCCGCGTGAGAATGTTATTCAGGTGGCGCGTGAATTTGCTGATAATGCAGACAAAACGCATGGCCGTTCAATGGTTATATTGGGTGCAGCGATAAACCACTGGTACCACATGGATATGACTTATCGTGGTATTATTAATATGCTGGTAATGTGTGGCTGTATCGGTCAATCTGGTGGTGGCTGGGCTCATTATGTTGGGCAGGAAAAGTTGCGTCCGAATACGGGATGGCAGCCGTTGGCATTTGCGACAGACTGGCATCGTCCACCACGACATATGAATAGCACATCGTTCTTTTATGCTCATTCTGACCAATGGCGTTATGAGAAATTAGATGTTGATAAAATTTTATCACCAACAGCTGACAAGGAAAAATGGAAAGACTATTCATTGATTGACTGTAATGTGAAATCCGAGCGTATGGGCTGGTTGCCGTCGGCACCACAATTAGAAGAAAATCCGCTTGAGCTGAGTAAAAAAGCGAAAATGGCGAAAAAAACTTCTGTAGAATATATTGTAAATCGTTTGAAAAAAGGTGATTTGAAAATGTCGTGCGAAGAGCCGGATAATCCGCATAACTTCCCACGTAACATGTTTATTTGGCGTTCAAACATACTCGGTTCATCTGGCAAAGGGCATGAATATATGCTGAAGCATTTACTAGGTACACAAAATGGCATCCTTGGTAAAGACTTAGGTGATTTTAACGGACAAAAGCCATCGGAAGTAAAATGGGAAGATGAAGTACCAGAAGGTAAGCTTGACCTAGTTGTAACGCTAGATTTCCGTATGTCCACAACTTGTGTTTATTCCGATATCGTTCTACCATCTTGTACTTGGTATGAAAAAAACGACCTGAACACGTCAGACATGCATCCGTTTATTCACCCACTATCGCGCGCCGTAGATCCTGCTTGGGAATCGCGCAGTGACTGGGATATTTATAAAGGTTTAGCTAAAAAATTCTCCGAAGTCTGTGTTGGACATTTAGGTGAAGAGACTGACATTGTTGCACTTCCGATTTTACATGATACTCCTGCGGAACTAGCACAAGGTCTGGATGTAAAAGACTGGAAGAAAGGCGAATGTGAAGCCATACCTGGAAAAACTATGCCTAAATACATTGAAGTTGTGCGTAACTACCCTGATACCTACAAGAAATTCACATCCGTTGGCCCGCTGTTGAAAAAAATCAATAATGGAGGCAAAGGTATTGTGTGGAACACTGAAAAGGAAGTTGATTTCCTTGGTGAATTAAACCGTACAGTACTTGAGGAAGGTGTATCTAAGGGGTTACCAAGAATCGAAACTGATATTGGTGCAACGGAAGTTATTTTATCGCTTGCACCAGAGACTAATGGTCACGTTGCTGTAAAAGCATGGGCAGCTCTTAGTAAAATCACTGGGCGCGATCATACTCATTTAGCAAAATCAAAAGAAGATGAAAAGATTCGCTTCCGTGATGTTCAGACGCAACCACGTAAAATTATTTCTTCACCAACATGGAGCGGCTTGGAAGATGAACATGTAAGTTATAACTCTGGATATACAAATGTTCACGAATTTATACCCTGGAGAACTTTAACTGGTCGTCAACAATTCTATCAGGATCACGAATGGATGCGTGACTTCGGTGAAGGGCTTTGCGTTTATAAACCTCCAATTAATACAAAAACCATCGCTCCAGTAATTGATGAACATGATGATGGCAGTAAACAAATTGTACTTAACTGGATTACTCCCCATCAAAAATGGGGAATTCACAGTACATTTTCTGAAAATCTACTGATGTTAACGCTAAGCCGTGGTGGCCCAATTGTTTGGATGAGTGAGATTGATGCACGCAAGATTGATGTTGAGGATAATAACTGGATTGAACTTTATAATGTCAACGGCGCGATTTCTGCTCGTGCAGTGGTTAGTCAACGTGTGCCTGAAGGTATGAGTATGATGTATCACGCTCAAGAGAAAATCGTCAACACTCCAGGAAGCAAAGTAACTGGTAAGCGTGGTGGAATTCATAATTCTGTAACACGTACAGTTGTTAAGCCTACTCATATGATTGGTGGCTATGCGCAGCTTTCTTATGGCCTCAACTATTACGGAACTGTTGGTTCAAACCGTGACGAATTTGTAGTGGTCCGCAAAATGAAAGAAGTTGATTGGCTTGATGAACCTGCTGGAAAATCGACTAAAAACCTAAATCATGACGAGGTAGCATAATGAAAATTCGCGCACAAATAGGTATGGTACTTAACCTTGATAAATGTATCGGTTGTCACACATGTTCCGTCACATGTAAGAATGTTTGGACTTCCAGGCAAGGAGTGGAATATGCATGGTTTAACAATGTGGAAACCAAACCTGGGGTTGGTTATCCAAATGACTGGGAAAACCAAAAACGCTGGAACGGCGGCTGGGAACGTAAAGCAAGTGGCAAAATTAAACCGAAAATGGGTGGTAAAATACGCCTACTTTCCAAGATTTTTGCTAACCCTGATTTACCAGAAATTGATGATTATTATGAACCATTTACATTTGATTATGAGCGTTTGCAAAAAGCTCCTGAAATAAAGAATGTACCAACGGCTCGGATGCATTCGGTGATTACAGGCGAAAAAATGGAAAAAGCTCAATTGGGGCCTAACTGGGAAGAAATCCTAGGTGGTGAGTTTGAAAAGCGTAAAAAAGATTATAATTTCAAAGATATCGAAAAAGATATCTACGGTGAGTTTGAAAATACATTTATGATGTACTTGCCGCGTCTTTGTGAACACTGTCTGAATCCTGCTTGTGTTGCGGCATGTCCAAGTGGTGCAATTTATAAACGCGAAGAAGATGGCATTGTTCTTATAGACCAAGATAAATGTCGTGGTTGGAGAATGTGCGTAAGCGGATGCCCTTACAAGAAAATTTACTATAATTGGCAGTCTGGAAAATCAGAAAAATGTACGTTCTGCTATCCAAGGATTGAAGCTGGCGAGCCAACTGTTTGTTCTGAAACATGTGTTGGGCGAATTAGGTATTTGGGTGTGCTTTTATATGATGCTGATCAAATAGAAAAAGCAGCGAGTGTTGTGGATGAGCAGGATTTATACCAAGCACAACTTGATACATTCCTTGACCCACATAACTCGGAAGTTATAGCTCAGGCTAAAAAAGATGGCGTTCCACAAAGCTGGTTAGATGCTGCTCAAAAATCACCTGTCTATAAAATGGCAATTGATTGGAAAATAGCATTCCCACTTCATCCTGAATACAGAACATTGCCGATGGTATGGTATATCCCACCACTTTCTCCGATTCAAAATGCAGCTGAAAAAGGCACTATTGCTAAAAAAGGTGTTATTCCTGACGTGCAAAGCTTGCGTATTCCAGTGAAATATCTGGCCAATATGCTAACTGCTGGAAAAGAAAAGCCGGTGGTTAATGCTCTAGAGCGTATGTTTGCAATGCGTGAATTTATGCGCGGAAAAACTGTTGATGGTGTTACTGATTTATCCATATTGGAGCAGGTTGGGATGTCAGAGCAAATGCTTGATGATATGTATTTCACCATGGCAATTGCCAATTACGAGGATCGCTTTGTTATTCCAACTAACCATAAAGAATATTCAGGCGATACACCATTTGATAATTATATTGCTTTCGACACTCGCTCATCTTGCGGCTTTACCTTTGGCAACGGTTGTTCAGACGGTCAGACCAAAACAAGTATGTTTGGTGGTAAAACTCATAAAAATACTATGAGTGGAAAAGTTAAAGAAGGTTGTGGTAGTGGCGATTGAGGTTGCTAATAACAAAGGAAAATAGATATGAAAACTTTTAAAATACTTGGGCTTCTTCTTACTTACCCAAAAGCAGAAAACCTTAAGAATTTCGATAAAATGAAGCAGGTTTTGGAAGCTGAGAAGATTCTTCCTGTAAAGAACTTAAAGCTTGTTAGTGAATTCTTGGGTAAACAAAAAGCCACTGATTTGCTTGAGTTGCAAGAAGAGTATGTAGAAACTTTCGATCGTAGCCGCTCATGCTGTTTAAATTTATTTGAACATGTGCATGGCGAATCACGTGATCGTGGACAAGCAATGGTAGATTTAGCTGAGATGTATCATGAGAAGGGGCTGTTTATAGATTCAAAAGAATTGCCTGATTTTATACCGGTATTTTTGGAATATTTGTCTCTTTGCAAAGTTGCCGAAACTACGGATCTACTCGATGATGTCGTACATATTATAGCAACTATCGGGGCTAAACTAAAAAAAGGAAAAAATGATTATCATATTATTTTTGATGCTATCGAGAAATTATCTACTGTTAAAATTGATAGCAAAATAATAGAAAAGGCATTAGCCGACCTTGCGGCTGAAGATAACAGCCTAGAAGCTCTTGATAAAAATTGGGAAGAAGCAGAAGCCTTCACTAGCAATGCAGAAGACGATTGTAATGCTTGTAATGCTTTTCCTAATGCCACAGAATCACTTCAAAAAATGTCGGGTGGTAAGTCATAATGGAAGAATATATAAACACATTATTATTCGGATTTTATCCGTATTTCGTTTTAACCGTTATGATTGTTGGCACAATTATTCGCTATGATCGCGACCAATACACATGGAAAGCAGGCTCGAGCCAATTGCTACGTAGCAAAGGCATGCGTGTTGGAAATAACTTATTTCATATCGGAATTATACTATTGTTTTTCGGACATTTAGTTGGGCTATTAACTCCTGAAGCATTGTACCATCACATTATGACCGCGGCATTTAAGCAAAAAATGGCTATGGTAGCTGGTGGAATTTTTGGAACTATTTGCTTTATCGGAATGACTATGTTGATTAAGCGTCGCTTGTTTGATCCGCGTATTCGCGCTACCAGCACTAAATCTGACATAGCTATTCTGCTAATTCTTTATGTTCAGTTGATTTTGGGGTTGGCTACTATTCCATTTTCAGCACAACATATGGATGGTAGCTCAATGATAGCGATGGCAAATTGGGCGCAGCATATTGTTACATTTCGCGAGGGTGCTGCTGATTTTATTATAGAAGAGGCAGTGATATTTAAGCTGCATTTATTTCTTGGAATGAGTATTATGTTGATGTTCCCATTCACTAGATTAGTTCACGCAGCGAGTGCGCCAGTTAAATACTTGTTCAGAAAGGGTTATCAAATCGTACGTAGTAGAAGATAATATGCCAGTATTAGTTAATAAAGTTGAAATAACGGATGATGAAGTGCATGCCGAAATGCAGCATCACCCGGCAAAATCAGTAGATAGCGCTAGGGATTTGGCCGCGCAGGCTCTAGTAATTCGTGAGCTTCTTTTTCAAGAAGCGGTTCGTCTTAAGCTTTCAAATATAAAATCGACTAAAGATGCCACGGAAGCAGAAATTGCTTCGGTTATAGACAAATTACTTGAGCAGGAAATTTCTATACCAGAGGCTGACAATGAGACTTGCCAACATTATTACGAGCAACACAAGGAATCATTTGCCGATAAGAAGTCAGGAAGTATTTTATCATTTGACTTGGTGCAAAAACACATTCAAGATTATATACATGATAAAGCGATGCGTGTCGCAGTAAGGCAATATATCGAGAAACTAACTCGCGCCGCGAAAATTGCTGGGTTTAATATGCTACCACAGCTTTAAAAATGGAAGATTGATGAAAAAGATCTTTGTTAATTCTCTTTAATTATTGTTTGGTTTAAAAAATTCACTTTCTCCTACAATTTTATTTTTTTCAAGCATATCAAAATAAGGAGATTTTAAATCATCAAATGCCTCAGCCCATGTTCCTTTAGTGGCTGCTTTTGAATATTCAGTTGATCTTCCTTCAAAGAAATTCATATGTTCAACAGCATTTAAAATTGCATCTAGCCAAAGCAAAGGATTTTTATCTACTTTATATTTAGCCTGCAAACCAAGTTGTTCCAATCGTCTATTAGCAATCCATCTTATATACTGTTTAACTTCTTCAGCTTTCAAATTTTCTAATGGACCCATCTCAAAAGCTAAATCAATAAAAGCATCCTCTTGGGCCACAGCAATACTGCAAGCCTCATATATTTCTTTTTTTAATTTATCTGTCCAAATTTCTGGATTTTCTTTAATAAATTCATTAAATAGTCTTATCATTGAATTACAATGTAAGGTTTCATCTCTAACGGACCAAGTTATGATTTGCCCCATACCTTTCATTTTATTATGTCTTGGAAAATTGAGTAATATTGCAAAACTTGCAAAAAGCTGAACACCTTCTGTGAAAGCGCTAAAGATCGCAACTGTTTTTGCTATGTTATGAAGTGAATTAGATTGTTGTTTGTTTAGATAGTCATACTTATCTTTCATTGCCTTAATCTTTAAAAATTCTGAATACTCCGTTTCAGGAAGCCCTATGGTGTCTAACAAATGTGCATAGGCTGCAATGTGCACTGTTTCCATAGCAGAAAAAACAGAAAGCATCATTTTAACTTCTGTAGGCTTAAACATATGCATACAATGACCCATATAATAATTGTTTACTTCTACATCTGCTTGAGTGAAGAATCTAAAAATTTGCATAAGTAAATTTTTTTCAGATGGAGTGATTTTTTTTGCCCAATCTCTTACATCATCAGACATTGGAACTTCTTCAGGCAGCCAATGAATTCTCTGCTGAGTTAACCAAGCATCATAACACCAAGGGTATCTAAATGGTTTGTAAACAGGATTTCCAACTAACAATCCTTTTTTTTTAAAGTTGGTTTCAAAAGAAAGATTATCTTTAGAAGTTAATTGAGCCATAACATAATATGTATTAATTTATAATAGAATCACTTTAAGGTTATATATCATCTATCAAGTTTAATAATATTGATCTAAGTCATTTTTTTTATTTGATCCATATCAATTATAGAAAATGATTCAAATCAATTGACCTAAATCAAATAACCTAAATAGATAATCTTTATTATTTATTTAAGGAGATTTTTAAAATGTATTAATGAAACAAGTAATGGAACCCACACCAATTGCTGATTAAAAAATTCATGAATATACATAATGATGTA
>JACKQG010006796.1_pt1 | contig 11863 bp, 12 predicted proteins | sample 8237621 | NCBI WGS metagenome assembly JACKQG01 (sample SAMN15677084, study PRJNA649215) | marine metagenome | biome: marine; feature: Black Sea; material: saline water; isolation source: suspended particulate matter (SPM) from the Black Sea western gyre | collected 2013-06-09/2013-06-10 | depth...
GTTGGTCGTCGGTTCGAATCCGGCGGGGCCCATACAATGACAAACGTCCCAGTCGTCGTATTGCGCGGCTGGGACGTTTGCCCTTCACATGCCCTTTATCACCTTCTAAGGTGGATTGCCTATCGATCATCGGTCATCGGTCAACGCTTCCCCTCCAGGCGGTCCATGGCTTCTTCGTAGCTGATGAGCTCCAGCCGCTGCAGGACGGCCAGGGCGGTCTGGCGTACCCTTTTGTTGCCATCTTCCTCGGCCATCTGCCAGAAGCGGGCGATGAGCGTTTCCGGAACGTCGCAGCCCATCCACTGGTAAGTGTCATGGATGACAATGGCGGCCACGCCGCGAACCTTGGAGGTGGGGTGGGCGAGCGCCTCGTGGAGGAGCGCCAGGGCACGTTCGTCCCCGGTGAGGCAGGCGATACTGGCCGCCATCTCCAGCGAGGCCTCACGCCGCCGGGCAGCGAAGTTGTCGTACTTGCGCTGGTAGCGGAACGCCTCTCCCAGGAAAGGTAGCAGTTCCTGGATCCTGGCGACGCGTTCACCCTCTCTCCTGACCAGCCTGGCCAGTTCCTCGAAAACCATCTCCTCCACGTTGGTGTAAGCGGTCCCGCCAATCTCACGAGTGATGCGTTCCAGTTCGATCAGCGCTGTGACGTGTTCCGGTGTTGGCCAGTCACTGGTTTGCACCCTGGAGATCAGTTTCCAGACCGCCTCCCGCTCGCGGTCGGGGTTTTGTACCACGGCGTGCAGATCCCGCAACGCTTCGTGGTACTGCTTACGGAGTTGGGCTTCGATGTAGCGGTCGAACCCGGTCCGAAACTCCGGATCGGTTTCCAGTAAGTGGCCCAACCGCTCGGCCATGGTCTCGCCCTCGCCAGGGATGAACTGGCCTACCAATTCCGTCCCCCCTGCTTTGAAGCTGTCTGACATTCTACACCTCAAGATTCTCACACCTGGACGGGCTGAGTGAGACGGTGATTCGGACAGAACCGCATTGCAGGTTCGATCACTCAGCCAGAAACCTTGGGCTCGTAGCTCGCTAACCTGGCCAGGGCGATAAAAGGACTGGCGTTGGCAACAGCAGAGCTCATGGCGCTGTCTCGCGTACTGCTTCTCCCAAGGCCTCAGCCTCGCGAAGTTCGATGTCTGGCTCTTCATCGGTGTAAGACACCCATTCGATGCCGTGCTGCCGGGTGATGTCCATAAAATCAGACACGCTGACCCCGGCCACCTCCGACGCCTTCCCCGCCGAAACTCTGCGATGTCGAAACAACTCCAGTGCAGCCCAGAGCTGTACTTCCCGCTCCATCTCCTGGCGGGACATGCGCAGTAGAGTCGGCAAGTCCGAAGGAACCTTGACTTCAAGAGAGACGGTTCCCATAAAGCATCCTCCTTGATCTAGCCATCAGCGTGAACCAGGACGCCGTCCATATGTGCGATGTACATTATACACACCCTGGCTGATTGGTCAAGCTGGCGTACTTTGGCATCTTCGGACACTGCTTGTACAGTTCATAAGCGTCGGGGAGAATGGATCAAACCCGTTTGACAATCTGGCCCCTCTGTGCTATCCTGAGACCATCCAAACAGCCCAGCAAGGAGTAGGAGGGGAATACCATGACACTCACGATCATCATCGCCGGCGCGCTGCTGTTTCTGGTCTCGCTGCTCTGGTACATCGGGACGGGGCGGCTGCTGCGCGGCGAGCGAGCCAGCCTGCGCGGCGCCGGGACGGCGCGGCCCGTTTCGCTGGCCGCGGAGGTGGCGGCGGCACCTCTCCCGCCGCCCACGCGGGGCGGACGGGGACCACACCCTGTCCCCAAGACGCCAACTAAACACCGCATCAGCCGCGAGTTCCGCCTGACCTACACCCGCCGCATCTACGTGCACAAAGCCTTCCGCCTGGAGGTGGTCATCGCCCCCGAAGCGCAAGGGCTGCCGGAGCTGACGGCCCAGGAACAGCGGCAACTCAAGGAAGCGCTCCGGGACAGGCTGGAGTTCGAGGCCCTGGAAGCGGAGCCTTTGGTGCAGGTTGAGCTCAAGTGCGACGAAGAGGCCTTCGAGATCCTGGAGGCGGCCCAGGCCCAGCCGCTGAGCAAGGATCGGGACACCCGCTTCCCCTTCCTGATCAAAGCACTCCAGGCCGAGGACTGCCTCCTCACCGTCGTCATCTCCTACCTGCGGGAAGTGGACGTGCCGGAGACGGTGAAGACGGTGGAGATCGTGGAGACGGTGGAGGAAAGCGCCTCCGGCATCAGCCGGACGCGGGTCACCAAGAGCATCAAAACGCCCGCCGGGCAGGAAACCGCGACTTCGCCGCTGAAGGCCATCCCCCTCACCGTGGAGGTCAAGAGCTTCTGGCGCTTCAGCGCCTCCAGCCTCTCGCTGCTGCAGAAGGCCCTGGGGCCGGTGGTGGTGCTCGTCCTGCTGGCCATCGCCCTGGCCAGCGGCCGTCAGATTGACCGCACCGAGGCCATCTGGTACGGCATCGTGGGCATCGCCAACGCGGCGGGCATCCCCCTCATTGACGCCGTGGCCAAGCCTTTCGCGGCCCCAGGGGAAGAAGAAGGCTGAGCCTGTCCCATGCCCATACCGGAATACGTCTCCCTCAACGGTGAGATCGTCCGCGCCGACGCGGCGCGGGTCTGCGTTCTCACCCCTGCCCTGCTGCACAGCTTCGGCGTGTACGAGTCCGTGCGCGTCGAGCAAGGCGTCGCCTTCCACCTGGACGATCACCTGCAGCGGCTGGCCAACTCCGCGGCGCGGATCGAGCTGGAGTTGCCCGCCCCGCCTGAGGTCATCAACTCCTGGGTGGAACCGCTGTTGACCCGCGCCGGGGTGACCCACTGCCTGCTGCGCATCGTCGCCCTGGGACCGACGCCGGGCAACGGCCCCCTCTGCGCCCTCTGGCCCCAGGAGCCGCCGCACTATCCGCCCGTCCTCTACGAGCGGGGCGTCGAGCTTATCACCGTGCAGGGCGTGCGCTACCTGCCGCAGGCCAAGTCGCTGAACACCCTGTTGAACTTCCTGGCCCGCCGGGAGGCCCGCCGGCAGGGGGTGCACGAGGCGCTGTTGCATCAGGGGGACGTGGTCACGGAGGGAGCCAGCAGCAACTTCTTCGTCGTGCGGGCGGGACGGCTGCTGACCGCGCCGGTAGAGATGGTGCTGCCCGGCGTCACGCGGGCGCTGGTCCTGCGTTTGGCCCAGGAAGCGTCCATCCCCACCGAGGAACGGCCGCTGAGCCTCTCCGAGCGGGAGGCGTGGCAGGAGGCCTTCATCACCAGCACCAGCCGCAAGGTATTGCCCGTCACCCGCCTGGACGGGCAGCCGGTGGGCGACGGGCGGGTGGGCCCGCTCACCCGCCGCCTGATGGACATCTTCGCCGCCTACGACCGGCAGTATCTGGCCAGCCGCAGCGAGAGCCAGTGAGAATCAAAAGGCCCGGTGCTCCCCTGGTGTCTTTGTGCCTTCGTGGTGAGTTTTCAGCTCCCTCAGCCACATCGGCGATAACGTGTCAACATAGCCCTTTCCGCGATGTTGACATACTTCCCCACCTTCTGGTATAATACCACCGCCAATTCGCCCCTGAAGTGGCTTGCACCTGCCGAATTGGTTTGTCCTCAAGCTTATCCTGAGTGAAGCGCACACCGTCTCTTTGGCCAACGGCCTTCGCCTCGGTCAGGAGACCTCCGGCGAACGACGTTGATGCCATGGAATGGAAATGGAAAGGAAACTGACCGATGTCCAATCCGCTCACGCCACCGGCCGAGACGTTTCTGGCCACCGTGTCCGCGCTGCGCGGGGGCGAACGGGTGATCACCTGCTACCAATGTGGCACCTGCTCCGGCTCCTGCCCCACGGCCACAGCCATGGACTACACACCCCGTGCTCTCCTGCACATGATCCGGCTGGGCATGGAAAAGCGGGTGCTGCACAGCCGCGCCATCTGGCTCTGCACCTCTTGCTACCTCTGCACCGAACGCTGCCCGCGGGAGATCAAGATCACCGACGCCCTCATCAGCCTGCGCAGCCTGGCCATTGACCGCGACCTGCAGGTGCCGGAGAACCTGAAGGTGTTGCGCGATACTGTGACCACCCACTACAACATCTCCGGCGACGCCAACGACACCCGCCTCATCTGGAGCCAGAACCTGGAGGAGGACGCCCTGGCCTTCCGGCAGAAGCGCCAGGCGGAGGTGCTTTTCTTCATCGGCTGCGTGGCCTCGTTCTATCCCATGGTCTATGGCATCCCCCAGGCCATGGTGCAGGTGATGGGGAGCGCTGGCGTGGACTTCGCCACGCTGGGCGGCGACGAATGGTGCTGCGGCTATCCCCTCTACAGCGCCGGGATGGAGGGCGAGGTGGCGGCGCTGATGGAGCACAACGTCGCCCGGGCGCGGGCCATGGGCGTCAAAACGCTGGTCACCACCTGTCCCTCCTGCTACTACACCTGGGAGCACATCTACCCCCGCCTGGGGGCGCCGCGGCTGGGCTTCGAGGTGCTGCACGCCAGCCAGTACCTGGCCCGGCTCATCGAGGACGGCAAGCTGAAGCTGGGCTCCGTCGAGCAGGTGGTCACCTATCACGACCCCTGCGACCTGGGCCGCAAAAGCGGCGTCTACGACGCGCCCCGCTACGTGATCGAAGCCATCCCCGGCGTCGAGTTTCGGGAGTTCGAGGCCACCCGCCAGGACGCCATGTGCTGCGGCGGCGGCGGCGATGTGCAGATCGTGGACGACAGCGTGACGGCAGAGGTGGCCGGCCGGCGGGTGCAGCAGGCCCAGAAGACGGGCGCTCGCATTCTCCTGTCCGCCTGCCAGCAGTGCAAGCGCACGCTGATGGCCGCCACCCGCAAAGAAAAGGTGCGCATGCGGGTGATGGATCTGGCGGAGCTGGTGTGGCAAGCGGTGGGGGATTGAGGGAAGAAGAGCCACAAGTGGACGAGGCAACGAGGTGCACTGGTGAGACCAGAATGTATTGTCGAGAGACTGGCGCCGGTTTTCCAGAGTGATGGTGTAAGCCTGGCAACCCTCTTCGGCTCGACGGCAAGGGGTGACGGAGCGCCGCGGGACGTGGATGTGGCCGTGCTATTCGAGCGCTACAGCTTCGACCGTTATCTGGCTTTGCAGGAGGCGCTATGCCAGGCTCTGGGTACGCGCCAGGTGGATCTGGTGGTCCTCAACCGAGCCAATGCCGTGCTGAAGCTCAACGCCCTGCTGGAAGGGGTGCAGCTTTACACCAGAGATGCCAGCCAGGTGCCGGATTTCGTAGCTCAGGTCCTCTTCGAGTACGACGACTACCGCCACTTCAAAGCAGAGTATGACCTGCAATTCGAGCAGCGATGCCAGGAGGGATTGAGTATGTCAGAACGGCAACTGAACCGCGAACGGGTGCAGATCCTGTTGTCCGCACTGGATGAGGCGGTGGCCCGGCTCCGAGAATTGCGCGAACGGTTCGACTCCTTCGAGGGATTCTATGCCGACGTGGATACCAGGGAGCTGGGCGTGCACTACCTGCGCATTGCGCTGGAGGCGGTTCTCGACGTCTGTCGTCACTTCCTGGCAGTGGTCGGCGTGAGCTTGATCGAACTGGACACGACGAACTTGATCCAATTGGCCGGGGAGAAGGGATTGCTGGAGCCTGCCTTTGCGCGCCGCATTCGCGGCATGGCCGGCATGCGCAACGCCATTGTCCACATCTATTGGCGCTTGGACTACGAGGCAGTTTACCAGGCCCTGACACAGGAACTGACCGACTTCGATGAATTTGCGCGACAGGTGCAGAGCTATCTGACCCACACAGAGAAGTAAACAAGGAACCAAGGAGACAGGTAGACAAGGGAAAGCCAGGTAGAGCGCTCATGCTCCCCCTTGTGTACTTGTGTACTTGTCTACTTGTGTACTTTCCATGCGAAGCATTGGAGAAGAACAAGCCATGAAGATCGGCGTATATGTTTGCTATTGCGGGTCCAACATCGCCGCCACGGTGGACGTGGAGAAGGTGGCCGAGTACGCCCGGCGGCTGGAGGGCGTGGTCGTGGCCCGCACCAACAAGTACACCTGCTCCGACCCCGGCCAGGAGGCCATCCGCCAGGACATCGTCGAGCTGGGGCTGGATCGGGTGGTGGTGGGAGCCTGCTCGCCGCGCATGCACGAGCGCACCTTCCGCGCCGCCCTGCAGAAGGCGGGGCTGAACCCCTACTTCCTGGAGGTGGCCAACATCCGCGAGCACTGCTCCTGGGTGCACAGCGACATCGCCGCCGCTACCGACAAGGCCAAAGACCTCATCCGGGCCGCCGTGCAGCGGGTGTGGCAGCACCGGCCGCTCTATCCCCGCCAGGAACCGGTGACGCAGGCGGCGATGGTGGTGGGTGGCGGCATCGCCGGCATCCAGGCCGCGCTGGACATCGCCAACGCCGGCTTCCCCGTCTACCTGGTGGAACGGCAGCCCTCCATCGGCGGGCACATGGCCCAACTCGACAAAACCTTCCCCACGCTCGACTGCTCGGCCTGCATCCTCACTCCGAAGATGGTGGACGTGTCCGCCCACCCCAACATCCATCTCATGGACTACAGCGAGGTGGTGGACGTGAAGGGCTACGTGGGCAACTTCCGGGTGCAGGTGCGCCGCAAGCCGCGCTACGTGAAGGTGAACGAATGCACCGGCTGCGGCTCCTGCGCCGAGGCTTGCCCGCGGGAGCTGCCCAGCGAGTTCGACCTGGGGCTGGCCAACCGCAAAGTGGTCTACCGCCCCTTCCCCCAGGCCGTGCCCAACGCCTTCGTCATTGACAAAGTGGGCATCGCCCCCTGCCAGGACGGCTGTCCCGCCGGCCAGCACGCCCAGGGCTACATCTCCCACATCCGCGAAGGCCACTTCGAGGAAGCGCTGCGCATCATCCGCGAGGACAACCCCTTCCCCAGCGCCTGCGGGCGCACCTGCCATCACCCCTGCGAGGGACGCTGCAACCGCCGCCTGGTGGACGAGTCCATCTCCATCATGCACCTCAAGCGCTTCGTCGTGGACTACGTCTATGCCCACGGCCTGCCGCGGCCGCTGGATCCCGCCCCGCACATCCACGAGGAACGGGTGGCCGTCGTCGGCTCCGGTCCGGCCGGGCTGACGGCGGCCCAGGATCTGGTCAGAAAGGGCTACGGCGTGACCGTCTTCGAGGCCCTGCCCGTGGCCGGCGGCATGATGCGCACGGGCATCCCGGAGCACCGCCTGCCCAAAGGCATCCTGCAGCGGGACATTGACGACATCCTGGCTCTGGGCGTGGAGCTGCGGCTGAACAGCCCGGTGCGCGATCCGGCCCGGCTGCTGAAGGCCAAGGGCGGCGACCACGATGCCGTCTACCTGGCCACCGGCGTCAGCCAACAGACGAGCCTGGGCATCCCCGGCGAGGACCTGGAGGGGGTGCTGTCGGCCATCGCCTTCCTGCGCCAGGCCAACCTGGGGCGGCGGGTGAAGATCGGCAAGAAGGTGGCCGTGGTGGGCGGCGGCATCACCGCCGTGGATGCCGCCACCACCGCCCTGCGCCTGGGCGCCGAGGAGGTCTCCCTGGTCTACCGCCGCTCGCGCGGCGAGATCCCCGCCTATCCCTGGGAGCTGGAGGAGGCGGAGGCAGAAGGGATCAAGCTGGTGCTCAACACCGTGGCCACCCGCATCCTGGGGGAAAATGGCCAGGTGGTGGGCATGGAATGCGCCCGCTCGCGGCAGTTGAGCCGCATTGACGAAACGGGCAAGCGAGTGGTGGTGCCGGAAACAGGCACCGAGTTTGTCATGGAAGTGGATACCGTCATCCGCGCCATCGGCCAGTTCTCCGATCTCACCTTCCTCGATCCGCCCTTTGACAAGCTGACCGGCGACGAAGAGACGCTGGCCACGTCGCACGTGGGCATCTTCGCCGGGCGCGGGGTCATTCCCGGCGCTGGTTTCGTCATCAACGCCGTGGCCCTGGGGCACGAGGCGGCGGCTTCCGTTGATCGCTACCTGCGGGGCGAGCCGCTGCGCCAGCCGCCGCCTGCCAAGCCTCCCGTGGAGAAATGGGACAAAGAGGAGGCCGCAACCAAGGTGCGCCTGGGGGCGATCAAGCCCGCGCCGCGCCTGGAGCCGGCGCGGCTGCCGCTGGAGCAGCGGGTGCGCACCTTCAAGGAGATCATCCTGCCCTTCACCGAGGAGGAGGCCATCGCCGAGGCCGATCGTTGCCTCGACTGCGGCATTTGCTCCGAGTGCCATCGCTGCGTGTGGGCCTGCGAGAAGGGGGCCATTGACCACAACATGCAGGAGCGGCTGGAGGAGGTCGAGGTGGGAGCCATCGTCCTGGCCACCGGCTTCGAGATGTACGACGCCCGTAAGATGCCGCAGTACGGCTACGGGCGGTTGGAGAACGTTTACACATCGCTGGAGGCGGAGCGGCTGGTCAATGCCGGCGGGCCGACGGCCGGTGAAGTCCGATTGAAGGATGGGCGCAAGCCGCAGAGCGTGGCCATCCTGCACTGCATCGGCAGCCGCGATCGCCAGCACAACGCCTACTGCTCACGGGTTTGCTGCATGCACTCCATGAAGCTGGCGCACCTTATCCGCGAGAAGACGCATGCTGAGGTGTATGAGTTCTACTTCGACATCACCGCCTTCGGCAAGGGCTACACCGAGTTCTACGACCGCGTGCAGGAAGAGGGCGTGATCTTCATCCGCGGCAAGGGCGCGCAGGTGGAATCAGGGGGCAATGGGCGGCTGCTGGTGCGCGCCGAGGACACGCTGCTGGGCGAGATCGTGGAGATCCCCGTGGACATGGTGGTGCTGGCCACGGCCATGGTGCCCGCCGCCGACGCCGAGGAGGTAGCCCAGCTCTTCCACATCACCCGCAGCGAGGATGGCTTCTTCCTGGAGGCGCACCCCAAGCTGCGGCCGGTGGAGACGGCCACCGATGGCATCTTCCTGGCCGGCACTTGCCAGGCCCCCAAGGACATCCCCGACACCGTGGCCCAGGCCAGCGGGGCGGCAGCGCAGGCGCTGGGCCTTCTGCAGCGGGGCAGCGTGCAGATCGAGCCGATCACGGCCGAGGTGCTGCCGCTGCGCTGCGTCGCTTGCGGGCTGTGTGTGGAGGTCTGCCCCTTCGGCGCCATCGAGATGGTGGAACAGCGCGGCCAGCCGTTGGCGGAGATCAACCCGGCGCTGTGCAAGGGCTGCGGCGTGTGCGTGGCCGCCTGCCGCGGCAAAGCCATCACCCTGCACGGCTACAGCGACCAGCAACTGCTGCTGCAACTTGGCGCCCTGCTCCGTCCGGTGGAGCTGGTGGCGACTGGATAGGCATACCTACCTGTGATGAGGGAAAACAATGGACTGGAGAAAGTACATCCACTCCGATCCGGAAGTGTTATTGGGCAAACCGGTAGTCAAAGGCACGCGGCTTTCCGTTGAGTTTGTGCTGGATCTGCTTGCTGCCGGGTGGACCGAGAAGCAGATTCTGGACAATTATCCCACTCTCACACCGCAAAGCCTGCGGGCAGTGTTTGCCTTTGCGACAGAATGTATGCGTGAAGAAGCGATGTGGTAGGATGTACGGATATAGATGCGAATACTGCGATGGCATCGTGCAGGAGCGGGTGGTAGAACGGGAAGCTTTCAAGCACCGACACGGCTTCGTCATCCTGGAGAACGTGCCCATTGGCGTATGCAACAAGTGTGGCTACCGGTACTACCACTCAACCCTGTTACATCAAGTTGAAGAGATTGCTGCTACAAAGAAGACGCCAGAGCGAATGGAGCTGGTTCCCGTTGCCACTTTCACATGAAAGCTGCGGAAGAGAAGAGAAGAGACGATCCAATTCTCCGTCAGCCCCATGGACTGGAACGATCCGTACAGACCCAACATCTGATACCCAATACCTGATACCGAGAAGGACGAGCCTATGAGCGACAACTTTGAACCCCGTATCGTCGGCTTCCTGTGCAACTGGTGCAGCTACGCCGGCGCCGACATGACCGGCACCAGCCGCATCCCCTATCCCGCCAACATCCGCATCATCCGTGTGCCCTGCTCGGGCCGGGTGGACCCCCTCTTCGTGCTTAAAGCCTTGCAGGAGGGGGCCGACGGCGTGATGGTGCTGGGCTGCCATCCGGGCGATTGCCACTACAGCGAAGGCAACTACCACGCCCGTCGCCGCTACGCCCTCATGCACAGCTTCCTCGATTTTGTGGGCGTCGAGACGGAGCGGCTGCACATTGACTGGGTCTCCGCCGCCGAGGGACACCGCTTCGCCCGCGTGGTGACCGACTTCACCGAGCAGGTGCAGCAACTGGGGCCGTGGAACGGCCTGCCTGCCGCGACGCGGGCGCAGGCAGGCCTGCCAAGGAGGCGCCGATGAGCGAGAGCATCCAGACCGCCCTGCGCACCCGGGCCAGGGAACTGATGGAACTGGGCGAAGTGAGCTGCGTCATCGGCTACGAGCGCAGCCCGCGGGGCCGCGTCCGTCCCGCTTTCATCTACGATCCCGCCGACGCCGAGCGGCTGGTGTGGGACGACACCTGCCATCACAACCTGATGGTCTACCTGCACGACCGCAAGACGCCGCCCCGCCGCGGCGAGGAGGTGCCACGGGTGGCCGTCGTCGCCAAACCCTGCGACGTGCGCGCGCTGAACGTGTTGCTGCACGAGGGACAGATCGAGCGGGAGAAGGTTTTCGTCATCGGCGTGGCCTGCGCCGGGATGTGCGACGAGGGCACGGAGAACGAACTGCAGGCTCGCTGCCGCCGCTGCACCGAGCGGGTGCCCATCTTCTACGACACGCTGGTGGGCGAACCGCCCAAGGTGGCGCCGGTGGACGAGGATTGGGCCGACGTGGCCGAATTGGAGGGGCTGAGCGCTGCCGAGCGGCTGGCCTTCTGGGCGCGGGAGTTCGACCGCTGCATCCGCTGCTACGCCTGCCGCCAGGCCTGCCCTGGCTGCTACTGCTTCGAGTGCATGGCCGAGCAGGTGGAGCCGCTGTGGATGTCCATCGCCATCGAACTGCCCGAGAAGGCCTTCTTCCACGTCATGCGCGCCTACCACCTGGCAGGCCGCTGCGTGGAATGCGACGCCTGCGAGCAGGCCTGCCCCATGCACATCCCGCTGAGCCTGCTGAACCGCAAGCTGGCCAAGGAGGTGGAGGCGCTGTTCGGCTACCGCGCCGGCGGCGACCCCGACACGCCACCGCCCCTGGCGACGTTTCGCAAAGATGAGGAACTGCCGCTGTAGTTATCCCTGGCGACGTCGGGGATGGGAGGTTTATTATGTTGGCAGTTAGAGGTATTTACAAAGACGGACAAATCAATCTGCTGGAACCGGTGAGTTTGACAGGGCCTCGTCTGGTTACGATTACATTTCTGGATGAGGCGCCTATCCAGTCGCCCGTGAACCACGAAGGGCTGGAAGCCCTGGAAGGGATCGTCGGCTTGCTGCGAGACCTGACGCCGAAAGAAGAAGAACGCTTCGACGAAGCGATCGAGCGTCGAAGCCCCTTCATTGGCCCCCGTGAGGTGGCGTGGTGAGACAACGCTTGCTCGACACAGACACCATGTCATTCATGCTGAAAGATCACTTCGGTGTAGCTGACAAAGCCAGGGCTTACATCCGGGAGCATGGCCCGGTCGCTATCAGCACTATCACTTGTTACGAAATCTTGCGTGGACTGCACTACGCAGGAGCTACGCGCAAACTGGCAGCGTTTGAACGCTTTATGGCCGCTAACATCATTCTGCCCTTCGACCTGTCAGCCAGCCGCAGAACTGCTGGGATTTATGCCACCCTGCGCCGGGACGGTCAACTGCTTGAGGATGCAGATCTTTTTATCGGCAGCATCGCACTGGCCAACAATTGTGTGCTAGTG
>JACKQG010006797.1_pt1 | contig 11862 bp, 14 predicted proteins | sample 8237621 | NCBI WGS metagenome assembly JACKQG01 (sample SAMN15677084, study PRJNA649215) | marine metagenome | biome: marine; feature: Black Sea; material: saline water; isolation source: suspended particulate matter (SPM) from the Black Sea western gyre | collected 2013-06-09/2013-06-10 | depth...
AACCCAGATTTCAAACAACGCCCCCTTCTTGAGGCCGATTTCTAATCGTTGCCTACTCTTATTTTTCCAAATACTTTCGCTACTTTTTTCAAGGATTAGCCTTGTGCGATGCCCAATTTTGCGCAAGAATATAACCTAATTCTGGATTTACTAGTCTCTTTGCAATTTTATCAGCTGGATAGATCTAACATCATCTTATATGACCAGGCCTACTAAAGACGAAATACACTACCTTCTTTTAAAACTTCATTCTCTTACGGGAATCGTACCTATTGGAGCGTTTCTCTTTGTTCATTTATTTATCAATTCCTTAAGAACGGTGGGGGTTTTACCTTATCAATTGAGCATTGATGTGCTCAATAACCTGCCTTTCCTGCTTTTTATTGAAATTGGGTTTATTTACATCCCTCTCCTGTTTCATTCGCTGATGGGTTTTTATGTGATGCACATTGGCCAGAACAATGTGTTTCGTTATCGACATCAGCGCAACTGGCTTTATACCCTGCAACGGTTAACGGGAGCCATAACTTTTATCTTCCTGATTTACCATATGGGAACCACCGTCGGAGCCAAATTGTGGGAAGGCAAACATCATTTTGAAGCCGCACCTTTTTTGATGGATATTCTTAACGGAGAATTCCAAACCTGGCAGGGAATCGTAATTTATACCATTGGTATTGTTTCAGCGACTTTTCATTTCAGCAACGGACTTTGGGGATTTTGTGTTTCTTGGGGAATTCTCATTGGTAAAAATGCCCAACGAAACGGAGCCATCGTATTCGCTGCCGTAGGGATGGTTCTAACAATCCTGGGGCTGGCTACTGTTCTTGAATTTAATATGAACCCGATTCCAGTAGAAGCCACGGTTGTAGGTTAAATTTATGATGAATCGCAAGAAAAGAATCGTAATCATTGGAGGTGGGCTGGCAGGATTAGCCTTGGCCATGAAGTTTTGTGAACGAAACGGTGAAGTGACCGTTGTATCTTACCAATCCTTAAAGCGTTCTCATTCGGTTTGCGCACAGGGAGGTATCAACGCCGCCATCGACGCTAAAAATGAAGGCGATACTCCAGAAAAACATTTTTACGACACCATCAAAGGCGGCGATTTTCTGGCTCATCAACCCCTGGTTCGCGATATGTGCTATCAAGCCCCGGCCATCATCCATTTGATGGATCGCATGGGTGTCGCCTTCAATCGGACCGGTGAAGGTCATCTGGATTTTCGCAGATTCGGCGGAACTCTTTTTAACCGCACCGCTTTTGCCGGAGCCACTACCGGACAGCAATTGGTTTATGCTCTCGACGAACAGGTAAGGCGTAATATTCATGATGGTAACGCAACCGCTCTGGAATGGCACGAATACCTGGGAGCCGTACTCGATTCGGATGGCATTTGTCGAGGGGCAGTAATCCATGATTTAAAAACAGATGAAATTTATACCCTGCCAGCAGATGCCGTGGTTCTAGCAACGGGAGGCCCGGGTCAGGTTTATGGTCGATCTACCAACTCCGTGGTCAATACCGGAGCGGCCGCTACCACCGCGTATTTGCAAGGAGCTAAATATGCCAATGGAGAATTCATCCAGATTCATCCCACCGCTATTCCCGGTCAAGACAAATTAAGACTCATGAGCGAATCGGCTCGTGGTGAAGGAGGAAGAGTTTGGGTCCCACGTAAAGCCAATGACAGCCGCGACCCGAAAAAAATCCCCGAAGCCGAACGATATTATTTTCTGGAAGAAAAGTATCCCTTGTTTAAAAATCTGGTTCCCAGAGACGTTGCCAGTCGAGAAATTTATGACATCGTATACGCTCAGAAAATGGGAATCAGCGGCGACCCGATGGTCTACCTCGATCTGACGCATAAATCGAGAGAGTTTTTAGACAACCGTTTAGGTGGCATCATGGATATCTACACCAAATTCACCGGTGTTGATCCACGTGAGCAACCCATGAAAATTTTCCCAGCGGTGCATTACTCCATGGGAGGGCTTTGGACCGATTATGGTCCAGACCAACATGGAATGATCGACCATGGTTCGCCTCGCAACCAGATGACATCCATCACAGGGCTTTTTGCCGCAGGGGAAGCAGACTACCAGTACCACGGCGCAAACAGACTAGGGGCGAATTCACTGCTGAGTTGTATTTATACCGGCCTGTTGATGGCACGAGGAATCATGAATTATACCGATTCTCTGGAAAAAACCGTCGATGACATTCCTTCCCCCGGAGTCGCTGATGCACGAAATCACTGGAAAACCCGGTTTAAAGAAATTAAGAAAATGAGCGGTCGTGAAAACCCCTATCAAATGCATCAAGAGTTGGGAGAAGTCATGCTGGCGAATGTGCTTATTGTACGCGAAAATCAATCACTCGATAAAGCGACTCAAGCCATCAACGATATTGAAGATCGTTTCAAAGATATAAAATGCCCAGATACCAGTGATTGGGCAAATCCTTCTCCGAGCTTCATCAACCAGCTATTCTGTATGATTCATCTTTCCAAAATCATTACCAAAGGGGCTTTGATGCGGGATGAGTTCCGTGGAAGTCATTACAAACCGGACTTTGATTTGAATCAGCCAAAAGATTTTGATCCCCATGAGTACATTGATTACCTTGAAGAAAAACAATATGGGGATATTCCTGAAGACAAATTTCCGGCGGGCCATCTGGAATATATGAAACGTTTTGAAGAGAACAATATTAAATGGTTAAAAACCACAGTTGCTCAATTTAAAGATAATAAGCCGGATATTACTTATGAAGAGGTCGACACCTCTTTAATAACACCCCGACCAAGAAAATATGATTGAGGCGATGAACCGCCGCAAGTGGTAGATTATTATCTAACAAAGCAGAAGATGATCATTGGACTTTTATCACGAGCCCTAAAACCTTTCGAGCACTCTGGCCGGTTATGGCGGGATTGTTTATAAAATTATGACAGATAAAACAATATCATTCAAAGTCAAACGCCAGGACAAACCCGGTTCGCCCTCATACTGGCAGAACTTTAAAGTCCCTTACAAGCCCTTTGCAAACATAATTTCCTGTTTGATGGAAATCCAGAAAAACCCGACCACTCAAGCGGGAAAAACGGTTAACCCGGTAACATGGGATTGCAATTGTCTGGAAGAAGTATGCGGCTCCTGCACCATGGTCATTAACGGAAAAGTTCGACAGGCCTGTACGGCACTTGTGGACAACCTTGAACAACCTATTGCATTGGAACCCATGTCAAAGTTCCCGGTTGTTCGCGATTTACAAGTCAACCGCAGCCGCATGTTTGAAAACCTGAAAAAGGTCAAGGCATGGATTGAAATCGATGGCTCGCACGATATTGGCGAAGGAGCGATTATGCCAGACTCGGATCGCGCCAAACGCTATGTCATGTCTGAATGTATGACTTGTGGGTGTTGTTTGGAAGCCTGCCCCCAATTCACTTTGAACAATTCATTCATGGGAGCAGCCACTTTCAATCAAGTGAGACTTTTCAATTTGCACCCAGCTGGAAGCATGAACAAAGAGGAACGGCTTGACGCAGTTATGGGGGAAGGTGGAATCACCGATTGTGGGAATGCTCAAGTTTGCGTTGAAGTATGCCCAAAAAACATACCTCTAACTGAATCCATTGCCGATATTGGCCGTCAAACCAGCTGGCAATTGATAAAAAATCTCCTGATAAAATAGAGCCAGACATTTTTTATTTAAAACCCCGTACCAGTTTGTTATGATTCATCATTGAATCTATTAATGAAATACACCTCCTTAAAAGGAAGAATATAAATGAAAGTTTCACTCGCCAGTGCTATGGGTACCTGTTTTGGAGTTCAAGATGCCATCAATCTTGCAATGTCTCCCGAATTCAACAATGAATTGACCATTGTGGGTCAACTGGTCCACAACCCTCAAGTCAGTGAATCCTTAAAACAAAATGGTGTCTCCCTCGTACCGGGAATCGAAGAGATTGATAAAATTAAAACTAAAAAAGTAATGATCACCGCACATGGAGCAGCGGAAAAAACAAAACAACGACTGCAAGATGCTGGATTTACTGTTTATGATGCAAGCTGTCCATTGGTGATGCGTGTTCATCAGACCATAAAGTCACTGGTGTCCAAAGGCTATTTTCCGGTTGTGATAGGACAAAAAGATCATGTTGAAGTCAAAGGAATCGTTGGAGATCTGGACGACCATCTTGTCATCAACAGTGAAGAGGATTTCCCCAAAATTAACGCGTCCGGTAATCGCAAATTAGGAATCGTCACCCAGACAACCCAGCAAAGAGATAAGGTAGAAGCCTTGGTTGAAAAAATTCGGAACTTGGATTATGTAGATGACGTGGCATTTATAAACACCATCTGCCAACCCACTCATGACCGACAAGTTGCCGTTCACGAGTTGGCAGATCAGGTTGATCTTATGATAGTCATTGGCGGTTTCAATTCTTCCAACACTAAAAAGCTGGTACATGTTTGTAATGAAAAGGGAAAAGAAGCTCATCATATTGAATCCTTTGACCAGTTAAACAGAGACTGGTTCATCAACAAACAACACGTGGGGATAACGGCTGGCACAAGCACTCCCGAAAATGGCATTAATGAAGTACATACAAAAATTTTGGAAATTGCCAAAGATGTAGAAGGCCAAACCTTGCTCACCTCTTGAATAATTTTCCAAATCACATCTAGAAGGCTCTCGCCACCTCAAACGCCTTCAAGATTTTTTAAACTCCTTTTGACAGCTACAGTTTTATAAAAACGCAAAATGGACGATTGGACATACTGCCACCAAACACTTCCCAAGGTTAGCCGGACCTTTGCCTTAAACATCAAAGTACTTCGGGGAGAATTGCATCGTAGTGTTTTAATCGCCTATCTATTCTGCAGAACTGTTGATACCGTTGAAGACGCAGCCCAACTGGACCCCAAAATAAAAATCAGACTGCTTTTTGAATTTTCACGGTTAATAGAAAACCGGGAATACCGCAGAGGCCACATTGATGAATGGATTAACGATTGCGCCATCGTCGATGGCAGCCCCAGTGATTTGGACCTGCTAAAAAATATCAAACGGGTTTTTAATGTTTTTGATTTACTCAAAGAAAACCACCAGAAACAGATAATTCCCTCTGTTTCAAAAATGTCTAAAGGCATGGCGAATTTCCAAAGCCGTTTTCAGTTTGGGAAAATCACACCCTTGGAAAACGAAGAAGACCTGGAAGAATACTGTTACTTTGTAGCCGGAGTCGTAGGTGAAATGTTGTGCAATCTTTTCTTGCAAAAACTTACGTTCCTCCCCGAGTCAGCCCGAACCATCATGAAGGAAAATGCAGTTTCTTTTGGACTCGGTCTGCAAATGACAAATATCTCTAAAGACGTAATGGCAGATCGTGACCGAGGCTGGTCTTACATTCCCAAAAGCTTGATCACAGCAAATGGTCTAACCGTGGATGAGTTTCATTCAGGGAAGTCGATTGATAAGAACCTGCAAATACTGGAAAACCTGCTTTGCAAAACAAACGGACACTTGCAAGATGCCTTAAAGTTTACACTCGCCATCCCAAAAACAGAAATATCTCTACGTCTATTTTGCATATGGCCGTTATGGATGGCTATGAAAACAGTTGCCGCACTTCATAATAATCCGGCATTGTTAAGTTCCAGTGCTCCTGTTAAAATCTCTAGAAGCCAGGTAAAAAGAATTTTAATCACAACTCCTTTGATTGCGTGGTCCGATTTTTTACTGAAATCGTCCTTCAACAATATTCTCGGAGATAATGAGTTTCAAAGCCATCCAGAGTTTGACCTGAAAAGCCTTCACTGTAGATTGGCCGAAATTCCCCTGGATACTATTTCCTCTAACATTCAAAACACCTAACTATGTCTGATAAAGAAAGATTCATTGATAATCAGGACGGCACGATGACCGATTCTGCAACCGGAATGCTGTGGATGAAGGAAGACGCCTGGCAAAAGGAAGCAAAATGGTACACATGGGATGAAGCTAAAGAACTAGCCAATGATATTAATGATATTAAATTAGGAGGATTTCAGGACTGGCGGCTTCCCCTCGAAGATGAAATCAAATCACTGTATGACGAAGAAGCCATCAATCAGGATAAATATGGAAAAGAAATGCACTTATGGCCAGCCTTCCCGTCTGGGGGATTGTCCACCGTCTGGTTGAAAAGCGAGACCGGGCATGAAGGCACCTTGTTTGACTTTAAAAATGGGGAATTCAGACCTTTGTACAAAAGTAAAAGCGGTCGCATGACCGTTCGATTGGTCCGAGGAGAAATGCCGAAATAAGGACATCTTCAGAACCCTTTAATCCAACACCCCATCTAAATTATTAATTCTGGGAGCTACGCTTGAATAAAAAACGACTTACATCAATTGCAGGAGGCCTCTGGTGCATCATAGGCTTTGTTCTTGTTTTACGTGGGTTGAGCTTATACCAGCTTGCAGAAGTAGAGCAACATTCCACAGAGATCGCGATTACCATCTCTGGAATCATTGCAGGTTTGATCGGTTTGGTTAAAGGGAAATTTGTATTGAGTAAAACAGCCAATAAAAATAAATCCCGGATATACAACCTGAATGACCCGGTAGGATTGCGGGATTTATTTTCTACACCTTTTTATTTTTTGATCCCTATGATGATGGGCCTGGGAGTTATGCTTCGGTCTTTTAACGAATACCTGGGGGGCTATATTGTAGTTGCAGCCATTTACTGTGGAGTGGGCATGGCGTTAATTGTTTCCAGCCGGGTATACTGGTTTGCCAATCCGCAAACCCCGGAACCAGAAAATCCTTAAACAACAAATTTAAAAAATGAAAAATTTCTTTCTTACCCTTCATATGATTTCAATGTGCCTGGTCATTGGCACTTTGTTCCTGCAATCCCTCACGGTTGTATTTCGGCTACGCCTGAAATCTCCAGAAGAAGCAAAAGGACTTAAAAAAACCCAGTCAAGAATTCATAAGTTCATCTACTACCCAATTCTCGGGGTTACCCTTATATCGGGTATCGTCCTCGCTATTAAAACCGGGGCTTTTTCGGAAGGCAAATGGCTTCACTGGAAACTGGGACTCCTATTGATTCTGATTGCTCTGGGTGTCCAAAATGGCAAGCAAATTAAAGAAGCAATGCTCCCAAAAAAATATGCGATGATGGTTCATATCGCTATTTTTATCGTAGGTGCTTGTATGATTTATCTCGCAACCATCAAACCGTTTTAAATGGACATCCTGTTTACACTTGTAGCCAGCGTCGTCTTGATCATTGGCTTTCTCGTTGTTTGTCGTGTTGTCGATGAAGAGGAAGATGAAGAAGAACCTGGAGATGGAACCGATAGTCCCTAAATCAACCCGCCAAAAGTTTAAACAGTTAGAAAAAAAAGCGGCAAACTGCCGCCTCTGCCCTGCCCTCGCAGACCAACCAGCAATACTGAGCTCTACCAACGGCAACCTCAAAGCAAAAATTATTTTCGTCGCCGAAGCTCCCGGTCGCCTTGGAGCGGGCCGAACCGGAATTCCTTTTCATGGAGATAAGTCGGGAGAAAACTTTGAAACACTCCTCGCACATATTGGCCTGAGCCGCTCCGATGTGTTTATCACGAATGCCGCGTTGTGCAATCCCTTGGAAAATGGAAATAACCGACGGCCCAAAGCAGGCGAAATTAAAAACTGTTCCCCATTTTTAAAAGAAACCCTGGATATCATCTGCCCTCAGGTAGTTGTGACATTGGGCTCAGTAGGCTTGCATGCTCTCAACCTCATCTTAGGAACAAAGTATCAACTCAACAAAGAAGTTGCCAAAAAACTGGCTACTCCAGACTTCATCTTGTTTCCCCTGTATCATCCCAGTCCGCGCGTCACTAACTGGATGCGTCCTCTAAATCAACAAAAGAAAGACTTCAAAAAAATTCCGTGGAATACCTCCACAGGGAAATAAGAAAATCTGTAACGGGTTCAAGCCTATTGATTTTCGACCTTTTGCCTGACACGCTAGTGGCTTGACAAAAGAGGGTTGGGATCATATATGTTTATAAGGAACAGGAGGTGAACCATGTATTACAATAATAATTTTTCAAATTCATTTTTCACGAAAGGCCACAGAACCCTCACTTGGGGAACCGTTCTCCTAGGTGCAATGTTGTTTTTCCTGGCCATTTTGATTTTTGTTTATCCGGCATTGATCGCTTACTTTATTGCTGCGATAATCTTATTTGCAGGCTTATCTGCTCTTGCCATCGGCTTGAAGCTTTGGCAATTTAGAAACGAAGTCACCAAACTTGAAAGAATGGATGATGAACCCTTTCACTACCGTTCACCCGGAACCAGTCGCTCCCATATCACCTATATCAGGTGGTAATTGATGAAATACAGCCGAATTGAAGGGATTGATAAAGACTGGAGCCGAATCACTTTAGGATGTTGGCAAATTGCACCCAGTGATGGATGGGGCGATATTTGCTCGGCAAAGGATGCCGAAAAAGTCATCCACACGGCACTGGATCAGGGAATCACCGCGTTCGACACTGCGGAAGGTTATGGTGATGGAGAATCAGAGCGCCGCCTCGGCAAAGCATTAGGGTTGCAAAAAGATTCCGTAATCATCATCTCAAAAATCTGGCCCGAGTCTGGCCAAACACTGAAGGACTATCAAAAAGCTCTCGACAATTCTCTCAAAGCTCTAGGTAGGGATTACGTAGACTTATACCTGATGCATTGGCCCGGAAATTTTTTCGACAGCCAGGAAAAAAGTGCAAGACTCACTGAGTATATGCTTGCCCTCAAACAAAGTGGCAAAACTAAAACCATAGGGCTTTCAAACTTTAAAGCGGGCGATCTTGAACTACTTGGCAACCATATAAAAGAATTTTGTCTTAACGAAGTTCCTTACAGTTTGCTGGACCGTAGGTACGAAGGAAAAACTCTGGATATTTGCAAAAAACACGATATGCAGTACATGGCATTTTCCCCTACCGCACAAGGACTCCTCGCCCGTCCCATGAAAGACGAAGACCTCGAAATGCCAACGCGAAAAATGCACCACCTCTTTCAGCCTTCTATCTACCCTGAGGCAAAAAAGGTCTGGGAAGCCGTTCGCATCATCGCCAACGAATTGGATCGAAATCCGGTTGAGGTTGCCGTTTCCTGGGTACTCAAACAGGAAAATATTTTCACCGCTATAGTCGGCTCTCGCAATCCTGATCAGGTAACAGAGTTCGCCCCGGCAGGAGATCTGCAATTAAGTGCCGGACACCTATCCCGTTTAACCGAAGCCAGCAACTCATTTCCTGCGACCAAAGTTCGGGATTAGAGATTTCCTACTTCCACTATTACCTGTAAACCTTTATCATTTAGCTATGAATGATGATCCGAAATGGGAAGACCCACTCGAAAATGATGGCCTGACCCTGGGACCTGAAGAATCCCTGCAACGCGAAATTGAGAAATCGAAATCACTCAAGGTGGACCGTCTGCGATTGAGGGATGAAATCGAACAACTCAAAGCACAAAAAGAAGAGCTGAAAGAAAAAAACAGTCAGCTCCATGAAAGAATCAATGCTTTAAGTAATGAAACTTCCACACCCTCCTCTGAATTTCATAACCCAAAAAAAATGGAGTTGCTCCCTTTCCTCATATCCCTATTCATATTCGCAGTTTTATACTTTCTCCAACGAAACTAACCCCCCTTTTCTTCCAGAGGGCACCTCGCAGATGGATATTTTTGGGGTTTTCTGCTAAAATTCCGCATAAGTGACGAAATAGTTGAATCTTTTTCCCCTATTTTTCCATCCAACAAATACGCACCCTAGCGGGGAAACGCTGTGACCCGAAAAATATCAACCATTGTATTGAGAGGAAAACCAAATGTGGGTATATGAATTTTTTCATGTAATCGTCGGAATTTTATGGATAGGCTTGTTGTATTTTTTCAATCTGGTGCAAGTACAGTCCATGCCTAAAATGGTTGAAGCAGGCGCGGCAAAACCGTACACACAGATCATTCTGCCAAAAGCTTTGTTCCTTTTCCGCCACGCTGCATTGTGGACCGTTATCACAGGAATTGCTTATTACATGGCCGGTCGCGGAGTCGTGCAAGGAATTCCCAGTGGAGAAATTATGATCGGCATGTTGCTCGGCATTATCATGGCCGGTAACGTTTGGTTCATCATCTGGCCGAATCAGAAAAAAATTATCGCAGGTGAACTCGAAGGCGACGCATTGAACAAAGCCAAAAGAATGGCATTTCTCGCCAGCCGAACCAATGCATGGCTCTCTATCCCCATGTTGATTGGTATGATATCCGCCAACCACGGCGGCATCATGTTCTGACCGGGCCACACCCGGTGGGAATAGGTCAAGGCCTATTCTGCCAGCAAATGCAATTGCGCTTCTGGAAATAGTTAATTTAAAAGGGGGTTCGTCCACTGTCAAGGGGGCGAGCCCCTTTTTTTATTGCGAATAGTTACTCTATGGTCAAAGCTTCCATTGGGTCGAGTTTGGAGGCTTTGATGGCAGGAAACACACCAAAAATAGCACCGATCACGGCGCACACCCAACTGGCAGTCCATATCGAATCTCGGTCGAGCAGCAGGGTCCACTCCCCCCAATAGGTCAGCCCTAATGTCAGACCGACACCGAGGGCGATACCAATGCCTCCCCCCAAAACCCCAATGATCAGGGACTCATACAAAAACTGACGAACAATATCGCGCCGGGTGGCTCCCACCGCTCTCCTTATTCCTATTTCTTTGGTTCTCTCTTTTACCGAGATCAACATCACAGCGAGAATTCCGATACCCCCAACCAGAAGAGAAATTGCTGCAACACCCACAATCAATTTTGTGAATAATTCAGAAGTTTCTCGCTTCATCTCTTCCATGTCCAACTGGCTAACCAAAGTAAAGTCATCTTCTCTTTCATCTGCCAACTTATGACTTTCGCGAAGAAGTTCGCGGATTTTTTCAGTGGCTTGGAAAATTTTGTCCCGAGTAGAAATTTTTACAAATATGCGATTGACATGAGTCTGATTGACAATACGCCGCATCAACGTTGAGATAGGAATGAGAATTAAATCATCCTGATCCAGACCATTGGTGTCCACTCCCTTTGCTTCAAATACTCCGATGATTTTAAAGGGGATGAAATGGACTTTAACCACTTGTCCAACGGGGTCCTCCTCGCCAAAAAGATTTTTTACGGCGGTTTTTCCAATCACCGCTACCCGGCTGGCCGTTTTTAAATCCTTTTCAGTAAACATCTCCCCTTTTTCTATTCGGTACCCTCGTATTAATGGGAAGTCCAGAGTTGAACCAGAGATGCTGGTTTCTGCTGCATTGTTATCAAATTTGGCGTTCATACGCTTTTCTTCAAACGGCGCCACAAATTCGACCTCGGCAATTTCATCCTCAATGAGCTTGGCATCGCTGGGAGATAGAGTGATGACATTGCCCGACAACCGCAATCGACCTCCCCGCCGCTTCATTTCTCCTGCATTTATGGTGACCATATTCTCACCCATCCCCGCGATCACATCCATCACCTCTTGCTGCGAACCTTTGCCAATAGCAACCATGACTATGACCGAAGCGATGCCAATCAAAATCCCCAAGGATGCTAGAAAAGTGCGGGTTTTATGTGCCAGTAGAGCACTAACTGCTATTGAAAATGATGAGAAAATTTTCATGTGAGATTTTAGGATCGTATCGCTTCTTCAGGACTCATCAATGCGGCTTTACGCGCCGGATGAATTCCAAAGATCAATCCAATCAACGTACAAAAAATAAACGAAAGCACAAAAGGCTCCCAGGTAACTTGTGTTGGAAGAATATTGAAA
>JACKQG010004151.1_pt2 | contig 11860 bp, 14 predicted proteins | sample 8237621 | NCBI WGS metagenome assembly JACKQG01 (sample SAMN15677084, study PRJNA649215) | marine metagenome | biome: marine; feature: Black Sea; material: saline water; isolation source: suspended particulate matter (SPM) from the Black Sea western gyre | collected 2013-06-09/2013-06-10 | depth...
ATGGATAATCTGGCAGGCAAACCGTTACGTGCAAATCTTAGGGAGATCGATCCGATTTGTCGATTGATTGAAGCGTTTAAAACAAAATCGAAAGGTATTCACAAATGAACGTACCCGCTGCAATTATAGCGTTTTCTCAGAGCGAAAAGATTAAATCCGGGCTCATCTGGATTACCCAGGCCCTGGAACTGTTATCGGGACTGTCCACCACCGAACAGCAGGGGGCTGAAAAAGTGATCAAGACAATAATTGATATGATTTCTCAGGAGATTCATGTCGCCAGGAATTTGACAAAAGATGACTCCCTCAATGATATCGAAAAGCATATGGACATGGCGCTGGTCATGATCAATTCTCAAATGACGCCTGAATCCGGATACCATTTGATCCAGGCGCTGACTCGAGTTACCAGTCTGGGACAACGATCCATGTCTGTTTTAAAAGAAAAAGGACTGCTTTGATCCGGATGTTTTAAAAACAATATCAAATGAAAAATCCAACCCAAACAGCCCTTTTATCCTATCCGGACCAGCCGCAAGTAGCCGTGGGAGCTATTGTCTTTAAAGACAACAAAGTCCTGCTGGTATTAAGGGCCAATCCGCCGGCTGAAGCATGCTGGGCGATTCCCGGCGGTCGGGTTGAGTTGGGCGAGACGCTACGGAAGGCCGCGGAAAGGGAAATCAAAGAAGAGACCGGAATTAGCATCCGGGTCCGGGAACCTGTTTTCACGTTTGAGGTTATTGACCGGGATGCTAAAGGGGAAATCCGTTTTCATTATGTAATTGTTGACCTGGCGGCCGATTATGTCAGCGGCGAGCCCCGAGCGGGCGATGACGCCATTGACACCCGCTGGATTTCTCCTGAAGATTTAAAAACACTGACGGTCAGCAAAACGACGCTGAGCGTATTAAGGCAACACTTCAATTTCGGGGAATCAGGCCGGGATTACTGATCATAAAATCGTAGCATGATTTTATTTAGGGTACGATGATTCGGGACGCTTCCTTTTGCTGCATTTTATTTAATTCTTCGAACATTTTTTCAATGGCCTTTTTCATCGCTTCCGGGAATTCTTCCATGGCTTCTTTCAGGTTTCTGGCTTCCAGCAAGGTTCGAACCGGCAACGGCCCCTGAGGGGTCATCAACTGGGTATGCCCTACAAATATGGGTTTGCGGTTCTTGTCTTTGATTCCATTGGCTTTTACCGGTGTAAGGCGGTGGATGGAAGCCATATCGATATCCGTAAAGGATTCCTCAAGGTAAAGATTGTCCTGATTCACTGTTAAATCCATTGCGTTAATTTCGTCGTTGATGTTCATGGTTCATCTCCTTTTTGATACCCCGCAGCTTGCTGCGGGAAGCTTCATTTAATAATCGATAGGGAATGTGATTCTGACCAGATAAGGAAGATCAACCTGAGGCGGCTCTATGGATCAAAATAACCAATGGTACCGCAACGCTCAAGATAAACAACAATCCTTCATATGAGGCCCAGGCTTCAAACAGAGATTTGCCTTGTCTGCGTGCGTTGACATATTCAGCTAAAAATCCCAATCCCATTACTAACCAGAGTGTCAATACCGTTACAATCGTTGTCGGCGTGTTCATAGCATTAGATCCTTTATTTAAATATACTGTGTATGATCATAGACTGCGTTTTTTGTTTCAACTTCTAGATTTCAGGTTTCAGGTGTCAGTGTTCAGTAACGTCCCTGAACACTGACACCTGAAACCTGATTTATTTTGTCCAAATTTAAGAATCTAAAAACGCAATTTATAACCGTTCAAGGTATATATAGAATTTTTATAAGTTTCTATTTACTATTTAGTTTAATAACATTCAAGTACTTAAAAAAAATATCGTAACCGTTCGAAGGTTCAGGGTTCAGGCTTCAGGTTAAATCTAAATGGCGGTATAGCCGCGTTTCATAAAATCGTAACACGATTTTATTGTTTGGAAACGCCCTGAAAATATGATATCCAATAATGAAATATTGGGGTTAACGCTCCCTGTTGAAAAGGAAGACCAATGGGTTTGCTTGGGAAAATAGTCGGCGGTACGATAGGGTTTGCATTGGGTGGTCCACTTGGCGCAATTGCAGGTGCGGCGCTCGGTCATGCGTTTGATAACGACCAGCAGTATTACACCGACAACAGGCAGCCCCAGCTTTCCGCAGGTCAAGAATCTCAATTAACTTTTTTTGTTGCTACATTTTCAATGCTGGCCAAACTCGTCAAGGCAGATGGTCGAATCTTAAAAGAAGAAATGGATACCATTGAAAAGTTCATGTTGTATGATTTGAACCTGGACCCTGAAAGTCGCAGAATTGCCCGGAACGTTTTTAATGCCGCTTTGGATTCTCAGGAAAGTTTCCAAAATTTTGCCGCCCAGTTTTACAATCAGTTTCGATCCCAGTATCAGATGCTCGACTTGATGATCGATATATTGATCCGAGTTTCCGTTGCCGACGGAACCCTCAGCGAAAGTGAAGAAAAGCTAATTCTTACGGCTGTCAGAATATTCAACTTCAGTGATGAACAATACCGGCAGCTTAAGTCGCGATATGTTAAGGATTTTGGAAAACATTATGGCATTCTTGGGTGTGACAAAAACGATTCAAACGAGCATGTAAAGCAACAGTACCGAAAACTTGTGCATGATTATCATCCTGACAAAATCGCATCAAAAGGCCTGCCGGAAGAGTTTACAAAATTCGCCAATGACAAATTTCGTGAGATCCAGGAAGCCTATAACGCCATCAAACAGGAAAGAGGGCTTCATTAACTACTGAAAGTTATCTCAGACCTCTCTCGCGAGCGATCCTTAAATAGGTTTTGAATGTATCTGCCGGCGGGACCCACTGCTCTGCTTCGGCTTTTTCCATAAGCCGGATAGCTTCAAAATCGCAAGAAACAACACAAAGACCACAACCGATACAGCGCTGGGAATCGATTTGGGCCGTATCTTCCACAGTGATGGCATCCATCTGGCAGCGATCCTTGCAGATGCCGCAGGCCGTACAGTTTTCTGGGTTGACGGTAGCATAAAAATTGGAACAAACTGCTTTGGCAGGCTGATCCATACCTTTTAGATTTTTTAGAATCTGGCAGCAGCAGCCGCAACACAGACAAATGTTAGCGGGTTTCTGGGAATTTCCAGGTTGAAGTACCAGACCGGCTTCAAAGGCCTTGTTCAGGATTTCAAAGGCCTGGTCTTTGGTGATCGGACGGCCCAACCCATTTTTTTCATAATAATAAGCACCGCTGCCGAAAATCAGGCAGGCTTCAAGGAGTTTGCCGCAGCCCTTGCCGATCATGTTGTGTTCTTTTCTGCAGATGCAGGGCGCTACAACAATTTTTGACTGTTTTTGGATGATCTTTTCTGCTTCTTCATAGGGCATGATGCTCATTTCCGCGGAAATGCTTTTGGATATGGGGATGACCCTGAGCTGCTTGGTTTTTTGTTTCATCCAGGAATTCTTCATAAAATGCGGCATATACTCGTTAAAGTCCTTAATAAGCTCCTGGTCGAGATCGTTCACGTGATATTCCCATATGCCGACAACGAACTGGGCCGCCATGTAAAGGTCCTGGTCGTGTTTATGCATGCTGAAAATCAACCCCTTTTGGGACATACTTTCTAAAATCTGGGCCATACTCGATTCATCCGTATTCAAGCGTTCGGCAATAGCTGCCGCAGGCTCCGGTGTCATGGAGAGCCCAATGGCGATTTCCGCTTCCCGGGGAGAAAACAGTCGTTTTAATATCCTCAGTTCAACACCTGAATCGGTTGCGGGAAAACCGCCCGGAAGAGTGTCAAGGTGTTGGGCCAGTGTTTGATAAATTTCGCTCATCATATTTTCTTTCTTGTAAGAGTTTAGTTTTTTGAAAATGGACTGCTTAAGCGCCTTTAAAACCGATTTGGTTCAAAATCCTAAAGAGTTACCCTTTCTTCAATTTATAAAATCGCATAGCGATTTTATTTGCAGATGGATCCGATTACCGAATTATTATTGAACAGCTTATCGATTTTAACTTGAACCAGGGTGTTTTTAAGATCATCTTTGGCGTTTGCTAAAGCAGGTATATAGTTTGATGTTAAGCCTTTCAAGTATCCTGTTGACGAGTCCCGCTTACTTTCAAACAGCACTTCAACCTTTTGGCCGATAAACTTTTTATAAAAACCGCTTTTTTTAACGCTTCCAAGGACGCGCATTTGTTCACACCGGGTTTTGATAATTCCTGACGATACCTTATGCGAATATCGGCTTGCAGGTGTGCCGGCGCGGGATGAAAACGGAAAAACATGCAAATAAGTGACCGGCAGTTCTTGAATCAAGGAATATGTATTTTTAAATGCTGCTTCGGTTTCACCGGGAAATCCTACCAGGATATCAACACCGATGGCGGCATCTGGAATCAATTCATGTATTTTTAAAACCAGATCCCTGAAAAATGAACGAGTACAGGGCCGGTTCATCTTTTTTAAGACAAGATCATCCCCGCTTTGTAAAGGAATATGAAAATGATGACACAACCGTTGCGATTCGGCCACAAGTCTGATGATGTCACGGGTTAGTTCAAACGGTTCGATCGAACTCAAGCGTACACGATTGATCGTGCTGAATTCCTGAATGCGGTTCAATAAAGTAAAAAGGTCTCTTTTCGGTGACAGGTCAAGCCCGTATGCCCCTAAATGCACGCCGGTCAGGACGACTTCGCGACAGCCGGCTTGCTGGATGGTGTGGACATATTCCAAAACGTTTTCAAGGGGCAGGCTGCGGCTGCGGCCTCTGGCATAAGGTACTATACAATATGAACAAAACGTATTGCAGCCATCCTGAATTTTCAAAAAAATTCGGGTTCGGCTTCCAGAGGCGGCAACTGGCATCTGCTGGAAATCGCATTCCAGGGCAATATCCCGGCAGACCGAGACAGTCTGCGGGCGGTCCTTTTGATCTGCTTGAAACGCGCAAATGATCGTTGCGGGGATCCTATGTTTGTCAGCATGTCCGACGATTGCGTGAACCCCTTTTATTTTCCGGATTGCATCAGGTTCGATCTGGGCATAACATCCGGTGACAATGACATGTGCGCCGGGATTGTTTCGGATGGCTTGCCGGACGGCCTGCCTGGACTGCATGGACGCTTTGTGAGTGACCGTACAGGTGTTGATGATGCACACGTCTGCGTTTGTTTTGCCGGGCAGCAAGGTACATCCTGCATTTTTTAAGGATTGAGCGATGGCATCTGACTCATACTGATTGACCTTGCAGCCTAATGTGGTAACGGTAAAATTTGGCATTTAGCTTTAGATTCTTCTCGTTTTGATAAATGGATATAACCCATTCATTTTTTTATGTCTTTGTGCCTTTGTGTCTTAGTGGCTAAACAGTTGCCAAGTATCAAGCATCCAGACCAATCCAACCGCCGCCGAGGACTTCGTCATCTTTATAGAAAACCGCACACTGTCCCGGCGTAATCGCCAATTGCGGTGTTTCAAAACGGACCACAGCCGTATGGGCGTCAACCGGAATCAGGGTGGAGGCTGCCGCCTGGTGACGGTATCTAACCCGCGTATGCACCTTTACAGGCAGGTCCGGTTTTTGATGAATCCAGTTTATATTAACGGTTTTGAATTCCGATGCGAACAGATCTTTTTTGAATCCGACCTTCAGTCGATTTTGTTTTCGGTCCATGCCGACAACATAATAGGGTTCAGCAGCAGGGCAGTTGATACCGCGTCGCTGTCCAATGGTAAAAAGATGCAGGCCGTTGTGCGATCCCAGGATGTTACCGTTAAGGTCTTCTATCAGTCCGGGTTGGGGTTCAAATTCCCGTTGTGAAGCTATAAACTCTCCATACGTACGACTTTTGATAAAACATATGTCCTGGCTTTCTCCCCTTGTAACCGGGGCAAGTCCTTTTTGATCGGCCAGTTTGATAACCTCTGATTTTTTCATTTTCCCAAGGGGAAAGCAGGACCGTCCCAGCTGTTTTTGGTTCATAAGTGCCAGAAAATAAGACTGGTCTTTTTCCGAATCAATCCCTCTGAAGAGGTGAAACCGGCCGTTGCTGTCCCGACTCACCCTGGCATAATGCCCCGTGGCAAGACATGATGCTCCCAGTTTGCGGGCAAAATCCAGAATGGTACCAAATTTTATTGACGGATTGCATACCATGCATGGATTGGGAGTTTGACCGTTCTGGTAGGTCCGCATAAAATAATCGACCACAATTTGCTTGAAGGCGATACTGCAGTCTATGATTTTAACATCGATGTCCAACTGGGTGGCGATAGGGCTGATCTTATGCGAGGCCTGGGCCTCGATGGCGGTAAATATTTTTGGGTCTGCGTTTATAACAGCTTGATTTTTTTCATCATCAATGGGCTGAATTTCATATCCGGTAACAAAGTGGATTCCGATAACGTTATATCCCTCTTTTTTCAATAGATAAGCAGCCATAAGAGAATCTATGCCGCCGCTTATGGCAATTGCAATTAGAGGCTTCATTAAAAAAAAGCTTTGTTTGTAGGGCGAGCTTCCATGGCCCGGCTAGGGCAGGCCGGCAGGCAAAGTTCACAGACACTGCATTTTTTCTGATTAAAGTTAACGATCATTTCAGGCCGCTGAATCGAGAGCGCTCCGGTCGGGCAAACGGCAGTGCAGGCCCCACAATGCGTACATTTTTTTTTGATACGCTTTACTTCTTGAGAGGCATTTTGAACATGCACCCCCTGGCTCTTGAGGTATTTTACCCCTTCCTTAAAGTCTTTTATGGTTCCGGAAAGCTCCAGGACCATAATGCCTTCTTTTCTAGGAAGTACGGCTGCGTTAAGGATGTTAAAGGTTAGGCCATAATCTTTTGCCAGATAACAGACGACCGGTTTTTCGACCTCGGTTTTTGGAAAGCGAAGAATAAGTATTCTTGAATACACGATAACCCTCCGGAAAATCATTTATAAAATCGTAACACGATTTTATTTTTTAATTCAATCTATGTCAACTGCAACCTAACCCGAAATTGGATCGCGTTCCGCTTTCAGCGGGACTGCGGGACTTTCATAAAATCGTAACGCGATTTTATTGGGACAAACATTTGATTAAAAATTTCTGCCAGACGGCAAAGTACTCGTTACCGGCCACAAGGTAGGTGTCATTATGATCCGCTCCCGGAATTTCATAAAATTCTTTTGGGGCATGGGCCTTGTCATACAACTGACGTGCCATGGTCACTGGAATGGTCAGATCGTACTGCCCGTGGATAAATAAAATTGGTGCTCGGATCCGGTCAATCAAGGAAAGGCTGTCGTATTTAACCGTTGAAGCCGGTTGGGGGGCAAAGAAGGGAAAATATCTTTGCATCATATCATCGGTTGAAGTAAACGCGGCTTCCAGGATGACTCCCAGGCATGTTCCTTTGCTGGCGATATCCACTGCCAGAGCGGTCCCCAATGAACGGCCGAATAACAGTATCGAAGATGGTTGAAATCCTTTCTTGCCAATGAGATAGCGGAAGGCACCATGGGCGTCGGAGAAGGTACCGGCTTTTGAGATTTCACCTTCGCTCAAACCATATTCGCGATAGTCGAAAATAAAGATCGGGATTTGCAAGGCATCATGCAGTTTTTTGAGATTGTGCAGGCGATGGCTGATATTGCCGGCATTGCCATGAAACCAGAGCAGAACAGCCCGGTCATCCGGACCGTCGACGAACCAGCCATGCAGGCGCGTGCCGTCGATAGCATCGAAGAACACGTCTTCATAAGATTCCAGTCGATAATCCTTGGGGGTTGCTTCCAGCATGCGTTCCGGGAAAAATACGACACCTTTTTCTGTCATGGAATCAATCCTTTCTTAACAAATGTATTTTGCCGGATCAGCTATACCTGTTGCTTTAAAACCTTTCAAGCGTAGAATGCAGCTGTCGCATCGGCCGCAGGCCAGGCCTTGCGGCGTGGGATCGTAGCAACTGTGGGTCAGTGAATAATCAACGCCGAGTTCAATCCCTTTTTGGATAATTTGGGCTTTGGTCATATGAATAAGCGGTGTCCGTATCTTGGTTTGGGTGATGCCCTGCACCGCTGCTTTTGTAGCAAGATTTGCCATGCGTTCAAACGCTTCAATATATTCAGGCCGGCAGTCCGGGTAGCCGCTGTAATCGATCGCATTGACACCTAAGAATATGTCGGATGATTGCAGGACTTCGGCCCAGGCCAGGGCATAAGCTAAAAAGATGGTATTTCTGGCCGGAACATATGTCGCGGGGATCCCTTCCGCTCTGGAGGCTTCGGTTCCGGTCTTGGGAACATCGATATCATCTGTAAGTGCCGAACCACCTATTTTCTTAAGATCGATATTGATTACAAGATGCTCTTGGGCTCCAAAGGCCTTTGCCACTTTGCGGGCCGATTCCACTTCAAAAGCGTGGCGCTGGCCATAGTCAAAACTTAAACTATAGATTGCAAAGCCTGCATGTTTTGCAATGGCCATGACCGTGGTGGAGTCAAGTCCTCCGCTTGAGAGGACTACCGCTTTTGGGATGCTCATGTTAGTTCCTAAGCAATAACCTTTACAGGTTTTATGGCAAAACTTTTTTGATTGCCACTAAGTCACGAAGGCACGAAGAAAGAATAATGTATTTTTAGTGTCTTTGTGCCTTTGTGGCAAATATTTTTTGGTTCAGGTTTATCATGGCTACACGCCCCTATATGCTTCCGGCCAGATAATCTTGTGCAGTTGAAGATGAAATCTGACATTGAGTCTGTCTGCAAGTATCCATCCGGCAAGCTTGGCCGGCACCATCTTTTCGTAAACCGGCGAAAATAGAATCTGGTCGCCGGGAAATTCAAGGGGTATCAAGATTAGGATTTCTTTGGCATATTCATAATCATCACGGTTTCCGATCGCAAACTTGACTTGGTCTTTTAAATCAAGCCTTTTCAGGTTTTCCAGATCGTTTTTATCATTTTCGCCGCTTGAGGGACATTTGATGTCGACGATTTTTATGCACCGCGCGTCCACCCTGCTGATATCGAAGCTTCCGTTTGTTTCCATCAGAACCTGGTAACCATCTTCAAGGAGCCTTTGGATTAATAGGGGGGTATCCGGTTGGAACAACGGTTCGCCGCCTGTGATTTCAACCAGCGGGCACCGGTAACCGGAAACTCGATCAAGGATTTGCCTGATTTCCAACTGGGTGCCTTCTTCATAGGCATAACGGGTATCACAGTAGGAACATCTTAAATTGCAGCCGGTAAGCCTGACGAAGATGCAAGGTCTGCCGCTATATATAGATTCCCCCTGAATACTGTAAAATATTTCATTGACTAAAAGGGTCATGGTTGGCGGTATCAGTTTGTTTGTATTTGGTTAACAGGTTCAACGTGGATATTTATATCAATCGATTATATATTAGTAAACAATTAACCCCAATATTTTCCTGTAATTTAACAGCAAAAAATGATTTAAGTCCCGCTTTAAGCGAGACGTTTTATAAAATAGCAAAGCGATTTTATTGCCCAAGCAGAACATTTTATGATACGAAAAACATATCCATTCGCCAATCTGATCCCGCAGCCAATGCTGCAGGAGTTTCATTAATCCGCCTCAGGCGGATAAAATCGTAACACGATTTTATTATTATGAAAACCATAGGCTTGTTGAAAAACACCATCCAGGAATATGCTTGGGGTTCTTACACCGCAATCCCCGAGCTGTTGGGTTATGATTCTCCGGCCGGCGTTCCCCAGGCGGAATTATGGATGGGTGCCCATCCCAAGGCGCCGTCCATGGTAAAATGTGACGGAAGGTGGATGTCATTGGTTGAAGTGATCGAACAACATCCGCAAGATGTCCTTGGAAAAGAAGTAGCGGCAAAGTTTAACAACCGCTTGCCTTATCTGTTCAAGGTTCTGGCTGCCGCCAAACCACTTTCCATTCAGGCGCACCCCAGTCGATCTCAGGCAACACAAGGCTTTGAAAGGGAAAACAAACTCAAAATTCCTTTAGATGCCGGTAACAGAAATTACAAGGATGACAACCACAAACCCGAGTGCATTTGTGCACTGACTCCTTTATGGGCCTTGAACGGTTTTCGCAAGATATCAAAGATGCTGTCTTTGCTGGAGAAAGCCTGTCCCCACGGATTGGAAGGCGAAATTGCCAAACTCCGCAAAAAACCGGATTCTCAAGGACTAAAACGTTTTTTTCATTCGCTGATGACCATGAGCGGCCGCCGGCAAAAACAGATCATCGATACGGCTTTACTAAATGCCCAAAAGCTTTTAAAAGATAATCAAGCTTTTGAATGGATGATACATCTTCAGCACGAACATCCTGACGATATGGGTATTTTTGCCCCCATACTGTTGAACCTGATTTGTCTTGAACCGGGCCAGGCTATGTTTCTTCCGGCGGGAGAACTGCACGCATATCTTGACGGTGTAGGCCTAGAACTGATGGCAAACTCGGACAATGTTTTAAGGGGCGGCCTGACGCCAAAACATGTTGATGTGCCTGAACTTTTGAATGTTCTTACGTTTAAAGAACGAAAAATAACTATTCTTTCTAAAAAAACCATCAACAACTGTGAGGCTATATATTCCTGTGAATCCGAAGAATTTATCTTATCGGTGATCACAATTAATAAAGGCAAACATTATTTGAGCCCATCTCAGCGCAGTATGGAAATCATCCTTTGCACCGAGGGGAACGCATCGATTGTCGATATCGAGAGAAAAGAGACTATTTCCCTCGCCAGAGGATCATCGGTTATGATCCCTGCCGCTGTAAAGGCATATCGTATTGACGGCAACGCAACGTTCTACAAGGCTTCGGTTCCAGTCCAATATTACCAAAACGTTTCTAAGGAGAAAGACCATGGATTACACTTCAGATACTCCTAAAGGCAAACCATTCAATCTAAACGATCATATTACCTATGCCATCGGTTCTGTAGTAAGCAAAACATTGCTCAAAAAAGATATCGGCAATATCACCCTTTTTTCTTTTGCCAAAAGCCAAGGGCTGACCGAACATACTTCACCTTTTGATGCCGTGGTGTACATCCTAGATGGGCAGGCTGAAATTATTATTGGCGGCGAACCTCACACAGTCAAAGACGGAGAAATGATTATTATGCCCGCCAATGTACCCCATGCGCTGCATGCTTCCGAACAGTTTAAGATGCTGTTGATTATGATTCGCGGATAGAATCACGGAGCAATTTTAAAAGTGGAGCGGTTTTGTAAATGGTTAAATACAGCTGAAAGACAGACTTGAAGCAGCCGACATCTGGGTATCCGAAATCGTTGACCACGGATTTATCCATTCGATTTACACTTTTGATCCCAACAACATTGCGATTGAATTCAGCGCCTCAGTTTTGGGGGTCGATATCCGAAAATATCCGAAAATGAAAGACAGAAAACCCCTCCCGGCTGCACTGGAAGGGCCTGATCCTCAGCCCGGACACTGGCCGGAATCAACAACACCGACGCCGGCGGAAGAGCGCCGGGTTTATCCGGGAGAGGGGATGATTCTGCTCGAAGACGACTAGCCCGGCTATTTCATGAAAAAAGCCTTGACATAAAAGGGATCCTGGTGTAAAAGTAATCGGATTTTTTATTTGAGAAAGGAAGTTAAAGCGGTGCACAATTTTTCAGGCAATTATTATTTTTATTATTGGTATTTTTATACCACCGGTCTGCCTGAGGCGCGCTGATACCAAGAACAACTTACAGAGCGAAAAGAGCCGTGGGCAGACTTAAAACCCACGGCTTTTTTAGTTTAAAAAGGCTGTGGCGTAAGACTCCCAGCCTTTTTAAACTAAAAAGTAAAGAATCCTGACCCAGAGG
>JACKQG010006798.1_pt1 | contig 11860 bp, 10 predicted proteins | sample 8237621 | NCBI WGS metagenome assembly JACKQG01 (sample SAMN15677084, study PRJNA649215) | marine metagenome | biome: marine; feature: Black Sea; material: saline water; isolation source: suspended particulate matter (SPM) from the Black Sea western gyre | collected 2013-06-09/2013-06-10 | depth...
AAATAATACCATAACCGCGTTCGGATCTTTTGCGATCCACGGATCAATCTGCAATGTTCCTGCCTGTTTAATTCCTGAGTAACGAAGCTCCGAGGTGTCTCCGGCAATCACTTCCGCGATCACTTCGATATTTTCCTCGGTCCCGTCCGGATGACGAACAACGTAGGAAATCGGCTCTCCGGGAGACGACAACGCCGGTGACAATTGTACGGCGGCAAAGTCAACAAACCGATCACCGCTGACTTCAATAATTTCATCTCCGGGCCGAATCCCCGCATCATACGCAGGAGAGTTTTGCATGACGTGCCCTATCACCGCCGGCGGAAGTTTAATTCCATTCATAAACAGGATCACAAATAACACCACTGCGCCGATCGCATTGAAGATGACACCGGCTGAGACAACGCAAATGCGAATCCAGATCGGACGGTTGGCATAGGATCGCGGATCATCGTCCGCACCGGCCGCCCCGGTATCGGACTGGCCCAGCATTTTGACAAATCCGCCAATGGGAAACAAGCCAACCTGGTACTCGGTATCATTATCACCCTCTTCAACGGATTCCACGGCGTCAGGTTTGGGCAACAGACGGATGCGCCAGCCTTTTTTAAGTTTGCGAATGCCCAAGATCACCGGCGGCATTCCGATCGAAAACGCTTCGACTTTAATCCCGCCCAATTTGGCAACAATAAAATGACCCAGTTCATGGATCATCACGATCCCGCCAAAGCCCAGCAGCACTAAGGCAATACGCAACGCTGTTGCTGGATTCTGGATGCCCCAGAAGACCAGAATGGCCAAAATAAGTAACGCTGTGAACAAGTGTCTCGATTCGTTCTTATGCGGAGTTTGTTGTTCTGTCTGCTCTGTCGAATCCTGTTGTGCCTTTGTTTCATTATCTGTCATGAAAACCTCTTAATCATCATTGCGTTGATTTAATTGACGGTTGTATTTTGAGAAAGCCTGTCACATACCTGCTGTCTGGCCCATGCATCCACCTCTAAAAGAGCCTCCAGCGTCAAATGCGACTGGGCGGAATGGGCCTGCAAACATTCGTCGATCAGTTCGACGATCTGGCCAAACCGGATTTGGCCATCCAGAAACGCTTTTACGGCCGCTTCATTAGCAGCGTTAAACACCACCGGCGCCGAGCCGGAGGTTTTTGCCACTTCAAACCCCAGCTTCAATGCCCTGAAACGGTCCAAGTCGGGCGGTTCAAAATTAAGCTGGCCCAATTTGTGCAGTTCAAGTCCTTCAGCAATCCCTTTGACGCGTTTGGGATAGGTCAGGGCATATTGAATCGGCACTTTCATATCCGGCGTGCCCAACTGAGCAATGACTGAGCCGTCGATAAACTCCACCATCGAATGCACAATCGATTCCGGATGGATCAGCACATCGATCTTTTCGGCAGGCACATTAAACAACCAAACAGCTTCTATCACTTCAAGAGCTTTGTTCATCATGGTTGCTGAGTCAATGGTGATCTTGGGCCCCATGTCCCAGGTTGGATGCGCCAGAGCCTGTTTGATGGTAGCCCGATTCATTTCTTCAAGGGTCGCTTTTCGGAACGGCCCGCCGGAAGCGGTCAGGATAATTTTTCGGACTTCGTCGGGACTTCCGGCCTGCATGGCCTGAAAGACCGCCGAATGCTCGCTGTCGATCGGGAGCAAAACTGCCCCGTTTTCACGCGCTGCCGTGGTCAACAGTTCCCCGGCGATCACCAACGGCTCTTTGTTGGCGATGGCTACAATTTTTCCGGCCCTTGCCGCGGCCAGTGCCGCCGGAAGACCCGCCGCCCCAACGACCGCACAAACCACAATATCGACCTGCTCCAAAGAAGCTAATTCCGGCAAACTTTTCGAGCCGGATAAAAGCTGTCCGCCGAAACCGGACAAACTTTCTTTAAATTCGGCATAATTGCTGTCATCGGTGATCGCCACATACTGAGGATTGAACCGGGCGGCCTGCTGAGCCAGCAGTTGAGTGCGGCTGTGGCCGCTGAGCGCAATAACTTCATACCCCGGGCCCAGCGCCTCAATTACCTCAAGCGCATTGCGTCCGATCGAGCCGGTTGACCCTAAAATGGCAACTTTCTTAGTCATCGACTGCGTAGTATCTCAGAAAACAGCCCCCTCGTCAAGAAAAGCTCTGGCAAACCGACGGTCTGCAGAGCCATTATTTATACAATCCTCGTTTACGGACAGTTCCTGACTGCCCTGCCCATCAACGATTCTTCTTTTTTAATAGTAATAAGTCAGCGTCATATTCAGATTCCAGTTGTTTTTGCCGGTCTTGGCCTTATCGAGGCTGAGCATTTCGCACTTGAGGTCGGGCCATCGTCCCAGCATGGCCGATAACAGCCGGGTCGCCTTTTCAACATCGATCTCCTTGATCGTCATCGTAGCGGTACGAGCTCTTTTTCCGGCCCTGGGCACCTCAGGGCGAACATTCAGCGTAAAATTGGACGAGGGTATTTGAAACAACTGGGTCAGGGTATTAACCGTTTCGCCAAAATCAAATTTCCCATCCGAACCCGGTTTGACTTCATACTCCAGCCGCTGCGGTTCGATCGCAATCAGTTTTTCAATCCATTCCTGTGTTTCTTCATATTCGGGTTTGATGTCATCCTGCCAGGCTGAAACGGAACGGGGGTAAAATACAAAGCCCGCTGTTAATGCCCAGACCCCGACCAGCACCGGAATCAGGATATAATATATATTCGGGTTTTTTAGTTTCTCTTTCATCATCGTTCCTTTTATTTTTTGGGTTCAATCGTGATCTCAAATGTATCGCGTCCGGATGAGGTACTGAATCGCTGAGAAGCCAGCGTGATCCGGGGATGCTTTTTAATCTCATTAAACAATGCCATCGTGCCACCCCGGCTGTTGGTATCACCTTTGACTTTCATGGACCGCTCGGCAATCGTTACCTGCTGGATGATGATGTCCACATTTTTAGGACATTTGTTAACCGCCTCCAGAAAGAAGGTCATTTTGGCCGGAACGGATTTATCATCACCGGGGCCGAGGCCTTCTTTTGAATTCTTTGCAGTCTTATACGCTCTCTCAAGGCTCGAACTGACCTGCATTCCGCGTATAGGATCTTTCCCGTACATCACCGCTTTATGCTGCTCCAGTGTTTTGACCTCCAGTTGACGGGCGTATTTTTTCATTTGCATTGTTTTCAACTGGAAAAAAACCGCCACTGCCAGCAACAAAACCGTCGCGGCAATGCCAATCAAACGCAGACTTGATTCCATGACTTTTCGTTTGCCTTGATACGGCATAAAGTCCTTGCGGAAATCAGTCTTGTGGCCGCGGATTCGACCCGCCATCGCCACCCCGTAGGCAGCCAGCAGTTCGACAACGGTTATTTCACTGTCGGCTGCCAGATCCTGCGACAGCGTTTTTTCAGGATTTTCGATCAATACATCCAGACCCACCCGTTCACCGAATTTGGAGATATCAACCGCATCCGTACCGCCGATCAGTACGATCGATTCCAGAGGCGTCTGGCTGGACGCAACGGCCAGCAAAACCTCGCGTATTAAAACATCTGTTATCGCTTTGCCGGGCTTGACCAGAAATGTGCGGATCATCGGCGCATATCCGGGATTGGGATGAATCATATAACAGTTGTCCTCAGACAATGCGATAAATAGCGATCCTGGACGATCAGACAGTTTGGAAACCGGTTCTATCGCCCGGGCCAGACAAACCGCATCCGGCTCCATGAGTGTCGGATCCAGTCCACCCTCCTGAACATCCAGCAGGACATCGGTCAGCAGCTGCCGCTCTGCGGTATAGGCCGTCACCTGCGAGCCGGTCTGATCCGTGGCGGTCAATTCAAACGCCACCGCCAGATTCACCGCGTCAGCGGCGGCGGCTTCTTCGACATCAAACTTAATGGTGCTTTCGATCTGACGCGTGTCGGTAAACTCTGAATGCAAGCTGTACTGCGTGTATCCCCCGCAGCCAATTGCTACAAAGACCTCATCAAACACAAAGCCCTGCCGGATAATCGAACGGGCAACCTGGACCGGAAACGCCGCCGGTTCATTCTCATCCGGCGTGATGCATAGTTTATGCAACACCGAAAACTCCGAGCCGGCCGAGGTCCAGACGGCCACCGCTTTATCTCTGGAGAGGAATATTCCCAAGCTGCCCTTTTCGTCCACGTTATTACTCCTGATTGATCTTTCGGTTCTTATTCATACAATACCATCAGTGTCTGCGTTTTCCGAGCCTCCTTAATGACTGTCACAATGGCGGAGGCAGAAGCGTTTCCGCTGCGGCTTATAATCGTTATCTTAAAGAACGTACTGGTCGTTGTGATATAATTTTTCAATTGATCAAATGTCTCAGTATCCAGCCGTCCAAGCTCTTTAATTTCACTCACATTAACAAAGGGCTTTTCCTGACGCTGCAGAATCACCTGATGGGCCAGTTCCACCGGTTCGGTTGCAAACATAAACACCGACTCCAAAACATGCCGGGGAGCCGTATTGACATTCACTCGTTGAGAACCCCATAAGCCCAGATATTTCAAGGCCGTTTCGGAACGTCGACCGGTGCCGGGAACCGGCCGGGCCAGTTGTTCTGAATCCAACAGGGAGCTATGGAACAGCTTGGCAAAGTCGGTAGTGTGGGCTATGGCCGGTCGCTGTTGAGACGGAGCCTGGCTTTTTTTTGTTTTCGAGGCACGAAAACGCTTAGCCGCGGACCCTCGCCGAGAGGGCGCAGCCTTGCTAATTAAAATCGGCCCTGGGTTTAGTTTAAACAATTTCTTTTCAGAAATCTTCTCGCACTGAGCCTGCAGCTCCTTTATTTCATCCGCAGTCATCTGCATCCATTCGCCGAAGGTCTCCAGGGCATACTGTGCCCGTTTGTCATCGGCTTTATATGCTGTAACCAGCCAGCTCAAAGGCATCTTGGCGTTTTCATCTTCAATGGTAATGGTTATATCGCAAGGGCCGATCTCAATGTTGATCGGATCGATCACATAGGGCCACGGCGGGCCGTACGGGCCGGGAATTTCGACGTCATTGGGATCCAGGTTGATGACATAATAATCCATGTCTTCATCAACAGCTGTCACCTCAGGCGGTGTCTCTTGGCCGCCGAACAATGCCGCCAATTGACTCATCAAGCTGGCGGCATCCACCGGTTCGGACTCATAAAGACTGGCGCCCTCTTTCAGGACGCCCTCGATCTGCTCTTGGGTCGCATCCGCGGCCCATGTATTAACCATCTCGGCGTATTCCTGCTCGTCCATCCAGAACAAATCGGAAAAATCAGGCTTATCGGCACGCTCCTCATACGAAAAACGCTGTTTATAAAACTCCGTAAGCATGTACTTGATGCCCGAATCCACTCCATAGTGTGCCCGCTGATATTCAATCATGTAATTTTGACGGCGTTTGGCCATCGTCAGGCGTGTGGCCATTCCCGCGGTCAGGGTGGCCAGAACCACCAGAACGATCAGCGTCACCAGCAGGGCAAAGCCTGCTGCATGTCCGGACACCACAACTTGTTTCGTTTGTCTTTTCATTCTATGATTACTTGTATTGAAACATTAAAACTCACCGAGTTCTTCATCGTTGGTTAGACTGTTCGGATCTTCATAAGTTAAACTGTTGGGATCTTCGGCAGCTTCCTCGTCCAGTACGCTTAAATCGATATCCATTTTAACAAACTGGTACGGGATCAGGCGGGTTCGGTCGACCGTGATCGTCCGATAGCTGATCGCTTCGGCGGGAACACCCACACTGCCGTCCGCCAATTCTTCGAGTGGATCAAATGAGATTCCCACTCGAACCGCCTCGGGTAATTTATCTGATGTCCAGGAGGACAAAATATTCTCGCCCCGCTGAACCCGAAGCTCAAAAAACGTCACACCCGAAGCAACCGGAATGTAAAGGCCGGCAGAGGGTGAATCGTCGGGATTGTCCTCAAGCACGTTATCCTCGACATTCAACCCATCGTGCATTCGATAGAGAACCAGCGTATCGTCCTGCGGGTCATGCCACGTCTGCCAGATAATTGTTTCGTAAATCTCCTTTTTATCTCCGTTACCGTAATAGCTGTTCTCCAGCACCAGTTGGCCGGAGTAATAGCCGCTGTCCAGTTTATTGCGAAATTTGATCGTCGCCTCGAACCCGGGGGCCGCCAGACGGTCGATATCCTCGGCGATCTTCTGCAATATCTCGTTCTGCAGCTGGTATTGGGTCATGTGGTCCATGATCGTCACAGCACTGGCGCGAACACGCTGATAGATCATCATCACGGCCGTGACGACCATGGCCGCCATCGTGACGACGACCAGCATTTCGACCAGCGTAAAAGCAAAACGAGATTTCACATATAGTTTTATCATTGCGACGGCGGCTTGGCTCCGGTCAATTGTTCGATCAGCGGCCAAAGTTCCTTCGGAATATTATCCCAATCCCACTGAGTATCGGGTAGCTCTTCATCTGGTTCGAAAACCGGGTCCTCGATCTCTGGGTCCTCGATGTCTGGGCCCTCGATGTCTGGATCTTCGGTTTCGGGGTTTTCAGCAGTCGAAGGGCTATAAGTTGAAGCAAAGTCATTATATTCATCAAAGTCCATGCCAAGCTCTTCGAGGAATTCATTTTCTTCTTCCTGAAGCTGCTCGGCAAATTCTTCGTAATCGTTGAATCCTTTTTCATCAAGATATTCCAGCCTCTGTCGGCGCTGCTGCTCAATAAGCTCTATATAAGCCCCGGCATCAAGATCCGCCTGCTCAAGATAAGCGATTGTCGCCTGCTGGATATCGGTATACTCATCCGCCTGGAGCAGATCCAGGTATTCGGCTTCGATCTGCTGCTGCTCTAAGATCTGCTTGACCTGGGCGGCGGTTAGATTGGTGACCCAGTGTTCCAGTTCGATCGTCTGATCCTGGTTCTTACTGTCGATAAACACTGCCGAGCAAACCGCCCGAACCCACATGCTGTCATTGATCGGCTCATAGAACGGCTCGACCACCGTCTCCCAGCGAATATCCGGATTTGTTTCACTGATGCCGGACTCGGCCATATCCGACAATCGTGACTCCGACAGCAGCGTTTCCATATTCGTCCGTGCCAGGTCGAATGCCTGCTGACGAAGGCGCATATCAATCACCGCATCCACAAAGTTATTCATCACCACCAGTACCGATGAAAGCAGTATCGCCAGCAGTGCCACGGCGGCAACCACCTCCACGAGCGTAAAGGCGCGTGTGGATGTTTTATCACTCAACAGGTTGTTATTAAAATGGTACATTTTCTTTGTATTGCGGGAGCATTCCCAGTGAATCCAAATCCCACTGTCCTTTGATTAATTCGGCAGGCTTACCCATCCGATGGACGACAATCGTCCACGGCCGGTCATCTTCATCTAGCAGGAAAATGCAGCCGCCGCAGTTCCACCCCGAACGACCCGCGATAAAATGAAATACATCGACCTCATCCAGATTCTCAGCCAAATCAGCCTCACTGTAATAATCATACTCAACATTTTTTAAATACATGGCATCGATATTAAAATATTTCAACTGGATCAAAGAGTCATCATATTTGCCCAGCAGTACATTATCAAAAATGTCTTTATCATAATAGATTTGTGTCTCGGTATACTCCCGGAAAATATATCCCTGCACATTGGGATTTCGACTTAGAACAACCTCATAACGGCGGTCACTCGTTGTCGCAGCGTCCTGAGCCATCTGGAAAACGTTCACCAGTTCTTCGGCCTGGCTCTTAAATTTCAGATTGCCCCACATCGCGCTGAAGCTGATCACCGCCACGGCGGTCATCAGACCGATCAAACCGACGACCATCAGCATCTCGATCAGAACAAAACCCCTTAACAAACGGACCCGATGCATTGTTTTGTCTTTCATGAAATACCGGACTAATCCGTGTCCGTACTCCAAAGATCAAAGTCGTTACCTTCGCCGCCCTCTTTGCCGTCGGCTCCATAGCTGATGATCACAAAGGGCTTTCCGCTTTCCGGGTTGAGCATGTAAACAAATTCATTTTTCCAAGCATCACGCGGGATCTCTGTACTTTCAAGATAGCCCTCCAGACTCCACCCTTCCACGTCGGTCGGCTGTTCGACCAGTTCGACCAGGCCCATCTCTTCGCTGGGATAGCGGCCCGTATCCAGTTTGAACATATTCACCGCTCCGTGAAGCGTTTTTATAGTCGCCTTGGTCGTGATCACCTTGGCTTTCTCAGTTTGACCCATGAAACTCTTGGCTGCCAACCCTGCCAATAACGCAACGATCAGCAATACCGCCATCAATTCAACCAATGTAAAACCACATGCATTTCTTTGTTGTTTTTTCATCGTATTTTCCTTTCCATGATCATCGACCGGAGTCGTTTAAAATTGAGTTGTTGAATATTGAAACAACGGCATAAATGTTGCAAAAACAATAATGCCGACGATTAACGCCATAAAAATGATAATCACCGGCTCAACGATCGCGCTAAGCCGTTCGACCACCAGGTCAGACGACGCCTCAAGGTTGTCGCTGATCATTTTCAGCATTTGCTCCAGTTCCCCGCTCTTTTCTCCTACGGTGATCATATGGGCGATCGACGGGTCGATGACATTGCTTTCCCGCAGCGGCGTGGCAATATCCGAACCGGACAAGATGCGTTCCCGAGACTTCTTGACGGCCTCGGCCATAACCACGTTGCCGGTCACCTGTGACACCACTCTCAGCGATTCGGCCATCGAAAGGCCCGATCCCATCAACGTCGCCAGCGTCGAGGTAAATCGCTGCAGGATGCGCTGCTTGAGCAGCGGCCCAAAGCCGGGTAGATTCAACAGCATCCTGTCCCGGACCATCGCTCCCTTTTGCGTTCGCACAAGCTGTCTGTACAGAACGATCAGTCCAATGATCACCGCAATGATCACCAGGACCCACCAGCTTGTCATCAGCGCCGATAATTTCATCAGCGTCGTCGTCAGCCACGGCAGTTGCTGGCCGGTCTTAACAAGCTGCTCGGTGATCTTCGGAATGACCCAGACCATCAATACGATCACGACGGCCAGGCAGACAAACACCAGTAATGCCGGATAGATCATCACCGTGGTCATCTTTGCTTCCAGCCGCTGGCGTTTCTCCATGAATGAGGCCATGGTGGCCAGTGTCTGGCCCAGGGTACCGGTCACTTCGCCGACGCGCATCATGCTGATATAGATCAGATCAAAGAACTGGTCATACTCGGCCAGCGAGTCGGCGATCGATTCGCCGGTCACGACCTTATCGCGGACTTCAGTGATCGCCGCCCGCAGCTGCGGGTCGCCGATCTGCCGGGTCAGGACGCTCAGTGCATCGGTCAGCTTAATGCCGGCATTGAGCATGGTCGAAAGCTCTTTGGTGAAATTGGCCACGGCTTTCCGGTTGCCGCGTCGAAAAAACTGCCCCATCGACTTGCGGGCCGTTTCCATGCGGACCTGCTTGATCTCCGTCGGGTGAAGACCCCGGCTGCGAAGATGCTTCCGTGCGGAAAACGCATTCTCTGCGGCAACGGTCCCCTTTTCCGTCTTGTGTGCCGAATTGATCGCAATATATTCAAATCTTGGCATTCAAATATTTCCTATTGGAGACTGCCAATTTCCTATTTTTTGTCATAACCGCGGGCCGTTTTTTGCGACGCGGCAAAAATACATGTAAGTTCTTTTGCTTCTTGAAGCAATTCAGAACATTGTTTTTCTGTCAAAAGCTTTTCGCCAATAATAAATTCTATCCAAAAACTTGCTTCATCCGCTTCTTCAACAACGATTCCAAGCTTTGATATGAAACTCGGTTTTGTTTGAGAGATACATGCCGCTCGATAATTAGCCGCAACTGAAGTCGCACATCTCATTAACTGGCTTCGAATATGATAACTCAACCATTTTTTAGGCAATGATGAGCATAATTTAACACAACGATGCGCAAAATCTTTCGTTCTCTTTTGCAGAGTAATCTTATCAATTTGATTTTTGCTTCCTTTTGTCATAAAAATGGGAAATAGAAAATTTGAAATTGGCAATTCTCAAACATTATCCGATTGCGTCACCCTTAACACTTCCGCGATCGTCGTGGTCCCCTCCTCGACTTTTCGAGCGCCGTCCATGCGGAGCGTCTGCATGCCATATTCCAGAGCCTTCTTCTTGATGACCCCGGCACTCTGGCGGTTATACACCATATCGCGGATATCATCATTGATGACCATCATTTCGTAGATGCCGGTTCGCCCGCGATAGCCCGTATCAAAACATTTGGCACAGCCGGCACCGACATAAAATGTTGTCTTCTTATCCTCTATGATTCCCAAGTCACGCAGTTCATGCGCCGCCGGTTCGTACGCCTGCTTGCAGTCGGGACAGATTCGGCGAACCAGACGCTGAGCCAGCACACAGATCAGCGAAGAGCTGACCAGATACGGTTCGACACCGAAATCCAATAATCGGCTGACCGCCCCGGCCGCATCGTTCGTATGCAGCGTGCTGAACACCAGGTGACCGGTCAGCGACGACTGGATCGCCATCGCCGCCGTTTCATTATCTCGCACCTCACCAACCATGATGACATCCGGGTCCTGACGCAGAATATGCCGCAGGGCATTGACAAAATTCATGCCTTTTTTCGGGGCCACCTGCATCTGACTGATACCCCCCAGCTGATATTCGATCGGGTCTTCGACCGTCATGATATTTTTCACGGTCGAGTCGATCCGGTTCAGGCACGCATACAGCGTGGTACTTTTACCCGAGCCGGTCGGCCCGGTCACAAAGATCACGCCGTGCGAACGGTTGATCATCGTGTCAAACCGCTTGCGATCTTCTTCCATAAAGCCCAACTGTTCCAGTGTCAGGATGCCGGAGCTTTTATCCAGAATACGCAGCACCGCCCGCTCGCCGTAGCTGGTGGGCACCGTGCTGACACGCAGGTCGATCTCACGCTGGCCGATGCGGACGCTGCAACGGCCATCCTGCGGCATGCGCCGTTCGGCGATGTCCATGCCGGCCATAACCTTGATACGCGAAATGACCAGGCTCAGCACATTGCGGTTCAACGTCAAGGTGTCATATAAAATGCCGTCGATGCGATAGCGCACCACGATCTTGGTCTCGAACGGATGAATATGAATATCACTGGTTCGCATCTGCAGCGCACGGAACAGGATATCGTTGACCAGGCGAATGACCGGCGGACGGTTGACCACATCGAGCAGGTCCTCGGAACCGGCCATCTCGTCGGCCAGTTGATCGATGTTCTGGGAGTCCAGTTCCTCGGCCACGTCTTCAATAACCGTATCCTTCTGCCCGTAAGCCACATCAATGGCCGCCGTCACCGCCGCCCGCGTACTCAGGCCCGTTTCGACCGGCTTATGCAGCATCTTGGAAACGTTGTCCACCAGTGCCGCGTTCAGCGGGTTGGAGGTAACGGCGATAATGCTGTCATCGTCCTCTCCGCTGACACCGATGACCGAATGGTGCTGGGCATACGGCGCCGGGATACACTCGATAAAATGCTTGGGGACATTTTTGGAGTCGATCTCCTCGAAATACGGCATCCCGAACGCTTCGGCAAAAAGACGCAGGACAATATCCTCGGTGAAGTTGGGCGCCGTCAGCATGATCTCGTCCACACGCCGGGTGTCCTTGGCATTCTCATTCAAAAATTCCCGCAGCGAATCCGGGTCAACCACGCCACATCGCTCGGCCGCTTGTATCAGTATTTCTTTCATAACGTCTCTTGTTTAAAATTAATCTTAGGGTGCAATCTCAAAATCTTCTTCCAATGCCGTAAGGGGATCCAGTACCTCAGGCTTTGTGCCCGGAACATCTTCATA
>JACKQG010006801.1_pt1 | contig 11855 bp, 8 predicted proteins | sample 8237621 | NCBI WGS metagenome assembly JACKQG01 (sample SAMN15677084, study PRJNA649215) | marine metagenome | biome: marine; feature: Black Sea; material: saline water; isolation source: suspended particulate matter (SPM) from the Black Sea western gyre | collected 2013-06-09/2013-06-10 | depth...
TTAAGGCGGTGCTCAGCATCGTGCCGATGACGCCAAGGGTGCTGATCCATGCAGACGTCTTCATGCCCCGGAGGTTGGCAAAGGTCCCCGCCCAGTATATCACGAGAATCGTTGCGAGCATGTAGACCTTGTTGTTTGCCAGGCTGGGCATAAAGATGTAGGTGATGGTCGCGCCAATGAAGGAAAGGACAGTGGGAAACCAGATGACATTTTCGCTCCACTGCATCCACACGGCTACGAATCCCCAGCGTTCGCCTAAGGCTTCACGTACCCACACGTAAATTCCACCCGGACCTTTCGGAGGCCAGCCGGTCGCCAGCTCCGCCGAAATAAAGGCGACCGGGATGAGAAAAAAAACAGCGGATGCGAGGAGGTAAAATGCGGCAGACGTACCTTCCTCGGCCAGCAGGGGGAGTCCGCGAATGCTGTAGATGATCGCGAGATTGATCATCGCGATGGAAAATACGCCGAGGACTTTAACACCCCCGCGAGATGTTTCTTTCATCACTGTAAATCCCGCTTCTTGCTTTCGCTACGCTAAACTTCTTAAGGCGCTTCCAGCTCAGACCTTAACTTCCGTGCCATCATGCGCTCGTAAAAGACCGGGGATATCCGGCTGATCCAGTAACTGATCTTGCCGACCGCGGTCAGCACCAGGAGGTGCTTCCGTTTCAGTGCCCCTGCATAGATAGCTTCCGCCACGTCTTCCGGCGTAGCCTGTCTGCCAACCCTCGACTGGGGATGGGAGGTGATGCCCCCGTTGCAGCCCAATGCCCTGGCCTGAAGATGGGTTTCCACAAAACCGGGGCAAACGATCATGACATGGGTACCGGTTTTCCTGATCTCGGTCCTGAGCGACGTAAAAAGGCCGTTTAAGGCATGTTTACTTGCGCTGTATCCGGTCCTTCCCAGGAGCGGCGCAAGGCCGGCCACGCTTTCGTTGACAATGATCAGCCCTTTTCTCTTGATCAGGCTCTGTATAGCCGCTTTGGTGCAGTAAAGCGATCCGAAGAAATTGACCGCCATGACCTTCTCAAACACAGATATCTCGGTATCCACAAAGGCCCCCCGCTGGGTAATCCCCGCATTATTGACAAGCACATCAATTCCGCCGTATTGATCGATGATCTGCCGGATGGCGGTTGTGCACGCTTCTTCCAGGGAAACATCACATCTCACGCACAGGCAATCGGCGCCTCTCCCGGCCAATTCGCTTCCTGCCCTGTCAAGGGCCTGTGCATCCATATCCAGCATCCCGATCTTCGCTCCATCCAACGAAAATCTTCTGCAGATGGCCAGGCCGATGCCGCTGGCAGCGCCGGTTACCACCACAACTTTGTCTTTAAACGGTCCTTTTAACATGGGAATCCCTCTGTTTCCGGGCTTTTCAGCCCTCCTGGCCGGCCGGGAGGGGGATGCGGGTAAAGATGAATGCGGTGATCATACCGGCAATGATATGCCAGATCCCCCACCAGGCCACTAAGATCGCCATCCCCCCTAATCCCTGAAAAAAATTGAAGACCAATACCAGGCCGAGGGCTGAATTCTGTATCCCCACCTCGATACAAACCGCCCTGGAGTCCCTCTCTTCTAATCGAGAAAGGCGGCCCGACCAGTAGCCGAGATTGAGTGCCAGTGCATTATGGATCAAAACCACAAACATCACCAGACCTACTACCTTTAGAAAAATGTTCCAGTTGGCAGCTAAGGCACCGCCGACAATCACGACGAAGAAAATCAGAGAAAAGATCTTAAAGGGCTTGCGGACCCTGTCTGCTAAGGAGGGAAAAATGCGGGACAGTGTCAGTCCCAGTACCAGAGGGATGCCCAGGATGATAAAGATGGTGGCAAACACGTCCATGGGACTGAGGCTTACCCGTCTGAGGATCTCAGCGGTGTCGGGATTAAGACTCCCCCACACGGCTAAATTGAGCGGTGTCATGACGATGGCCGCTGCCGTAGAAACGGCGGTCATGCTGATGGATACGGCGCAGTTCCCCTTTGCCAGATAGGTGATGATGTTGGAGAGATTTCCTCCGGGGCATGCAGCGACTAAAATCATGCCCAGGGCGATGGAGGGCTGGGGTCTCAGGATCAGGGTAAGGAGGAACGTAAAGGCAGGCAGCAGGATGAACTGTGCACCCAAGCCGATTCCCGGGGCCTTCGGCGAGACAACGATCCTCTTGAAATCTTCTAATTTGAGATCCAGGGCCACCCCGAACATCATGAGCCCGATCGCAGCGTTTATGATGAGCAATCCCTGGGGATTGAAATTGAGCCGGATCTGGTCTATCGCTGCTGCATCCATATGACCTCCTCAAATCTGACGGCCGTGAAAGATGTTTGAAGTCCGAAGTCCAAGGTCCGATGTCGGAAGTCCGAAGTCAGAAGTCCAAGGTCCAGAGGATAGTGGGCAGTAAGCAGTGGGCGGTGGCCTTCTGCCGTCATTCATTGTCATTCAATTGTCATTCGCTTCGCTGTCAATCGGTTGCTTTTCCAATAGTCAATAGTCATTAGTCAATTCCAATCGGCATTTTTCCTTTTATAACTTTAGGCACTCCAAACTCGTAACTCCAAACTTGGAAAAACCAGCATCCAGTATCCAGTATCCAGCATCGAGCATCAAGCCATATAAGCCCCCACATTGGCCAGGGCCATACTGGCCGGGCTTATGGTCGTGGGATCCGCCATGACATTGATGCATGTTGTTATGCCGGACGAAAAAGCCTCTTCGAGGGCAGGTCGAATCTCTTCCGGTTTTTCCACGAAGAACCCTTTTCCGCCCAGGGCCTCTACCATTTTGTGATAATCCACCCTACCGATATGCGTCCCTTCCCTGACCGCATGACCCATCCGTATCTCCTGGCTGTGGCGGATCATACCCCAGCCCAAATCATTGCAGATCACCACAACAATAGGCAATTTTTTTCTGAGGGCCGTTTCAAATTCCATAAAATTGAATCCAACAGAGCCGTCTCCCGTGATCAGGCAGACCCGCTTTTCAGGGTAGAGGAGCTTGGCCGCATTGGCATAAGGAAGCCCCACGGCAAGGGAGCCATAAATCCCGTAGTCCAGATAATGCCCGGGTCTGCGGATGGTACGTGTCATCCCCATCCAGGTAGCCGTATCCCCTCCGTCAGCAACTACGATATCATCGTCCCGGTCCATGAAGGCATTGATCTCTTTAGCCAATCGCATCGGATGAATCGGCACATTATCGCTCTGCCAATCGTTCGTCGCCATGGTCTTTCCTTGCTGATCCGCTATTTCAAGGGTAGAGATCCATGGGGCAAAACGGGTTTTGAGCCTTTGGCCCATACCCTTTTCCCGGATGATGGTGTTGCACTGTCTGAGCAGGGCCCCCACATCACTGACCACCGGAAGATCAACGCTCCGATTCCTGCCGATCTCTTCCGGCTGGATGTCCACCTGGATCATCCCGGCTTCCCGGTTGAAGATGTTGCCAAACATGTAATAAAGACCGATCCGTGTACCTAAAACGATTACCAGGTCGGTCTGCATATAGGCAGAGAACCCCCCGCCCGGCCGGATGGCAAGGGCCCCTTCGAAGCACAGGGGATGGCTGTCCGGGATGGTCCCCCTTCCGGAGAGGGAGGTAAATACAGGCATACCGGTATGTTCGATGAATTCGATCAGGTCCTTTTCGGCCTTAGACTGCCATACCCCTGTCCCGGCAATCACCACCGGTTTTTCGGCCTTTTGGATTCTATCAAGTATCTGTTCTGCCTTTTCAAGGTCAACCGGGTGGGATGTCACATGGGTTTCCATCTCGCTTAGGGATGATTGACTCACGCTTGCATTCAAGACATCCACAGGGAATTCGAGATACACAGGTCCGGGACGGCCGCTACAGGCGGTCCTGAAGGCGATATCTATGAATTCCGGCACCCTCCCGGCCTTGTGACAGACCAGGGTCTTCTTCACCATCGGTGCAATCACCGGTTCCTGGCGCATATCCTGTAGATCGAGCTTTTCTTTGTGATCCAGGCCCACACATCCGGCAATGAGGACCAGCGGCGTATTGGAAAAAAATGCGCTCGCAATCCCCGTCAGGGAGTTGGTAAACCCCGGGCCTGCCGTCACCATGGCCACTCCGGGGTTCCGGGTAAGCTTACCCCATGCCTCGGCCATAAAAACTGCGGCCTGTTCATGCCGCGTGTCAAACAGCTTTACGGCGCTGTTCTCGATGTACTGGTAGATCGGCGTAATATGCCCTCCGCTGAGGGTAAAAATATATTTCACATCTCGCTTGATGAGCGATTCGGCCACCAACTGTCCGCCCGTAACTGTCTCCATTGGTAATATCTCCCCTGTTAGATTTCAGATTTCAGATTGTAGATTGGTCGCCGAAGGCGCACCATAACTTTAGGCACTTTAAACTTTAGGCATTTTAGGCATTTCCAATTTTAGCCGCTTCTACAACTCCATCAACTGTCCACCGGTAACATTTATGGCCTGGCCGGTACAGTAAGAAGATGCTTCCGAGGCCAGGAATGCCACCAGGTTGCCCACCTCTTGAGGCGTGCCTATCCGGCCAAGGGGGATCGTCTTGCACATCTCCCTTTCCCGCTCCTCGACAGTGGTGTTGAAAAACCTGGCTTCCAGGCCGAAACGCCATTTTTCAAGGTCGGTCATAATCTGCCCCGGACAGATAGCGTTCACCCGTATCCCGGCGCCGGCCAGTTCCTTGGCCATCACCTTTGTAAGCATGATTACACCGGCCTTTGCCACGGCGTATGCCCCGTTGAACAGTGGCGGCACCTTTCCGGCCCGGGAAGCGGTATTGATAATGCTTCCCATTCTCCCCATCATCATGGGGAGCACCGCCCTGGAGACCCTGAAGACACTGTGCAGGTTCACATCGATGGTCTTCATCCAGGCGGACTCATCATAGGTGTGCACTGCGTTCGGCACACCAAAAGAGGCCCCGGCGTTGTTGCAGAGGATATCGATGTGATCAAAACGTCCCTTTACTTCTTCCACCATCTGACCGATCGCCTCGCCATCGGTTACATCAACGCTCACGGCCAGGGCCGAGACGGAGAATTCCTCTTCGATTTCTTTAACAATATCGTCCATCTCGCCCCGGGTGCCTGTCTTGACTAAATCTTTCTCCCCGCTACCCTGACCCAGATCGGACACAACCACATCGGTCCCGGAGGCCGCTAAGGCCCGGACGATCGCATAGCCGATTCCGGTCCGTTTCCCGGCACCTGTCACCAGGGCCGTCTTTCCCTTAAGGTCTTCGTACATTCGCCCCTCCCCGTTCTCTCTGTAATCGGTTTCCTGCCCTTAACAAGTTCAACGCCATATTCGATCATTGTCCAATTCGGTAAGTGATGGATACCTTATTTTCCAAAATAGGTCAAAGGGAAATGGCCAAGCCCCACGGTGCGGTAATCTACGAGTGTGGCAGGCGTAAGGCTCAAGGTGTAAAAATTTCAATGAGCATCCAGCATCCAGCAACCAGCATCAGAATTCTTCAATCAACAATCGACAATCTATCTGCTGGCCTCAGCCGGTTTAGCCTGAAATAGATTCCCCGCAAAGCCATGAGTTCTTCATGTGTGCCCGCTTCTCTGATCCGGCCTTGATGCATCACCAGGATCCGGTCTGCATTTCTGATTGTAGAGAGTCTGTGGGCAACTATCAGGGTCGTTCTCCTGTCGGCCATTTTGGAGATCGCCTCCTGGATGAGCCGCTCTGTTTCAGGGTCCACACTTGATGTGGCCTCATCTAAGATCAACAGCCGGGGATCGGTTGCCAGTGCCCTGGCGAAGGACAGAAGCTGGCGCTCGCCCCCTGAAAGGGATGCACCCCCTTCATCCAGCTCCTGGCCGAAACCCTCAGGGAGTCTTTCTATAAAAGGACGGGCATTGGCCATTTCGGCTGCATATGCAATCGTCCTGGCACTTAGTTCTTCTCTGCCCAGGGAAATATTGTCCTCGAGTTTTCCGGCAAAGATAAAGACATCCTGCATGCATAGACTGACCACGCTCCGAAGTTCCCTGTTGGACCATTCTTTCAGATCAATCCCGTCCAAGATTATCGAACCCTCATCCGGATCATAAAACCGTTCTAACAGATTTACCACGGTGGTTTTTCCGGAGCCGGTGGCTCCTACGACTGCGGCTGTTTCTCCCGGCTTTACCTCGAAAGAGATATTATGAAGGACCGGACGGCCTTCCTCATACCCGAAAGAGACCTTGTCAAAGACGAGGTGCCCCCTCACATGGGAGGGGATTTTGGGCGATTCCGGCTCCGGGATTACTTCCCGGTTGTCCATGAATTCGAATATGCGTTCGGTGGAGGCCATGGCCAACTGCATGATATTGTACTTCTCGGAGATATCCCTGATCGGTTTAAAAAACATCTGGATATAACCGATAAATGCTACCAGGGTTCCTAATGTCAGCTCTTCCTGTATGACCTTTCCCCCTCCGTGCCAGATAAGAAAGGCAACGGCCAGGGAAGAAAACAGCTCCATAACCGGCATGAACAGGGCGAACACACGGATCTGTTTCATCCCTGCCAAGTAGTTTTCGTGATTGATCCGGGCAAAGAGTTCCATCTGAAATCTTTCTCTTACAAACAACTGAATAACCCGCATCCCGCTGATCCTCTCCTGGAGAAAACCATTGATCTTCGAGATGGTAGCCCGGAGTTCCCTGAAGGCTTCTCTTGCCATCGCGCTGAAAATAAATGTCAGGCAAAAGATGACCGGGAGGAGCGTGAAACATATGAGTGCCAGCCTCCAGTTAAGATACAGGAGAACGATCAATATGCCGGTCAGGATGAACAGGTCTTTAAACACGGTTATGAAGACCGACTTGAACATCTCGTTGAGATTCTCGATGTCATTGGTTGCCCGGGTCACCAGACGGCCTACCGGATGCCGATCAAAAAAGCGTATTGCCTGGATCTGCATGTTTCCGAAGAGACCTAACCGGATATCCTGCATGATCCGCTGGCCCGTGAATTCAAGAACGTAGTACTCCACATAACCGACACCCAATGACAAAAGGAGTAGGAAAAAAAATATGGCAGCTACGACGGTGACGCCTTTCACATCTCTGGCCCTGATCTCCAGGATTTCTTTTTGAGGAAGGTGCTCCATCAGTGTAAAGGGAATCAGAGAGGAGCCGTCGGCCATCTGATCAACTCTCTTTCGGTCTTTTGTTAAGAATCTCTCTATCTTTACTTCAGGCCCGCCCCGGTAGAACCGCTCGGACGACAGGATCCCCTGGGTCCTGAGTCGATGCAGATCAACGGGATCAACCTTTCTCATGTTCAGATTAGAAATGTAATATAGGGATTCAGGACCGTTTTTTTCCAACAGGTGACCGTACCGCTCGCTAAGATCACGGAACACCGGATCTGTTGACCTGCCCGGATCAATGCGATACCACGAAGCCACGATATACCGGTCAATGACGATCTTGGTCAGATAGGGAACAGTCAGGTCAAAAAGGGCGATCAGAATGGAGAGCAGGAGCCCTGCGGCAATGGCCTTCCGGTAGGGGAAGGCATAACGGGCCAACCGCTTCAGGAGTCTGAAGTTGTAAGGCTTGCCTAACTGTCCTTCTTCAGTATATCCGTAATCCTTCAACATGGGCTGAACCGGAAATCAAAGAAAATCTTCCCTGGCATTCGAAAATCTTCAATCCGAAATCACGTCTCCTTTTCCAATGCCTCTTCCTGGATCTGCTCTTCATACAGGGTCGCATAGACCCCTCCCAGAGCTATGAGGCTGTCATGGGTCCCTTCCTCTACCCGTTCACCCCGGTCAAGCACCACAATCCGGTCTGCCCTCCTGATAGTTGAAACCCTGTGCGAAACAATCAGATTTGTCTTGTTGGATCGTCGATCCAGAATCTGATTCAGGATCCCCTCCTCAGTACGGGTATCCACCATGGATAATGCGTCATCTAATATGAGGAATGGAAAAGACCCGACAAGGGCGCGCGCAATGGTCAGACGCTGCCGTTGCCCCCCCGAAAGGGTTGTCCCGCGCTCCCCCAACATGGTGTCCAGTCCGTTTTCGAGACCCTGAATTTCTTCAAGAATGCCCGCGGCGCGCAATGCATCTTTTAGGTCCTGATCACTGATCCCATCCCTCCCGAACACCACATTGTTGCGGATGGTATCTGAAAAAAGAAACGCCTCCTGGGAGACAAAGCCGATCTTTTCCCTCAATGTCTTAAGAGGGATCTTCCGGATATCTGATCCATCCACAAAGACCGTATCCTCCTGAACATCCAAAAGACGTGGGATTACCTGTAGCAGTGTGCTCTTGCCTGACCCCACCCTGCCTACGACTGCCACTGTTTCTGACGTATTTATTTTCAGGCAAATATTCTTTAGGGCGTCATCGCCCTGACCGGGGTATTTCAGGCTGAGGCCCCTTATCTCAATGGCTCCCTCCACCGGCTTTAAATTACTCTCTTCCGGAAGTGTACCATCAGACACGCCTTGCGACGGGACCGGATCCGTGATGTCGGGGACCTCTTCAAGGATGCGGTTGATGCGGCGCATGGAGGCAGATCCCCTCTGGAGCAGGTTGGTAACCCAGCCCATGGCCATCATTGGCCACGTCAACAGATTAAGGTAGCTGATGAAGGCAACAAAATCGCCCGGGGTAATGCTGCCTGAAATTGCATAACGCCCACCTAACAGGATCACAATGGCGAGACCCGCGTTGGTGAAGATCGTCATCACAGGGAAAAAGACGGCAAGGGTCTTTGCTAATTTCATGTTTTCAGCAATATATCTCTCCCCTTCCGTCTTTACCCGCGTGTACTCCCATGCCTCCCGGTTATGGGCCTTGATCACCCTAATCCCTGCAAATGCCTCCCTGACCCGCTCGGTCAGATCGGAAAACGTACTCTGGACCGTTTCGAACCCCTTAGACATCCGCCGAGTGAGGATCTTGGTCAGGATAACGACGACCGGCGCCGGGATCAGAGCAATAAGAGTGAGTTTCAGATCGATGGACATCATGAATCCGATAGCGGCAATGCCCAGAACAGAACCGTCCACCAGGGCCACCAACCCCATACCGCTGGCCATTCGGACGGCATTGATATCATTTATGGCCCTGGCCATGAGGTCCCCGGTCTTGGTCTTTTGAAAGAATGAAAGAGGGAGCGTCTGGAGATGCCCGTACATACGGTTCCTCAGGCCCTGCTCCACCTTCCTCGAATGGCCGAGGATCAGGCGTCTCCACACATAACGAAACATCGCGATCGTCAAGGCGATGGCGACGATGATCCCCCCCTGTCTAAACAGGAGAGATCCCGTTTCCGGTGTTTGTGTGACCAGGAGGTCTATCGCCTTTTTGATTACCAGAGGGATAATGACCTGGAGTAAGTCGACCAAGAGGAGGCTCAGGAGCCCAATGACAAGGGCCCAGCGGTTCTGGACAAAGTATACCCTGAGGGGCTGAAAGTTTTTCAGCATTGCAGCAAAGGGAAAGGAGAAGATCGGTTTTGCAGCACGTGAATTCATGTTTGTTCCTTAACTCGGACAATTTGAACTCCCTTGGGTCACGCCAAAGCGGGGGATGAAATCATCCGGATGCAAAGTTCAGCCCGTATTGCTTTATAACCGGGTTGTTCTGCATTTTCAATAGAGAGGTTATGAAATAGTCCTGTGGAAAGGAATGAGAAAGCCTCGCGCAAAGTCGCACATGACGCCATGACAGAATGAACAATTACCTCTGCGTTCTCTGAGGGCTCTGCGAGAAATCTGACTTTTTACAAGGCCATCAATATTACGTCTCCTTTTTGTTGACCCACAAGGGGAAATATGCTATCCGGCTTTGAGAAAAAGTGGCCTCCGGCCCTTAGGGCCTGCGCCCCGGAGGGAATATATCTTGCCTGAAGGAAATTGGGCCGAATGAATCTCGTCAGCCGACGTACCGACCTGCCAGTGCTGTTGCTCCACAATCTGGATCAAAAATGGCCATCTGAGGATGTTGATCGGGCACTTCAGGATGTCGCTGAACTCGAATTGGCCATGAGGGAAGTGGGACACCCTGTCACAAATGTCCGGGTGTGCGACGGCGATTTAGCCCGGCTGCTCAGCAACCATGACCCCTATGAGTATATTATCCTCAACTGGTGTGAGGAAATTCCCGGCATGCCGCACAGTGAGTCGCTTGTAGCCCTTACCCTCGAAGAATTGAAGTTCTCTTACACGGGCTCACCGGCGGCCGTTTTAGAACTCAGTTGGTGCAAAGGCAAAGTGAAGGCCCTGCTGGATCAGCATGGAGTGCCCACTCCGGGCTGGCGAGTTTACGAATCCACACGGATTGAGGGTTGGAACTGCTTTCCGGCCATTGTCAAGCCGTCCATGGAACACTGCAGTCTGGGCGTAACCGTTGAAGCGGTTGTCCTGAATCCGTCTGAGCTGAAGGAGAGAATCGCTTACGTGCTGGATGAATTCAAACAGCCTGCACTGGTTGAGGATTTCATTGACGGCCGTGAATTTCACATTTCTCTGTGGGGTAACGGTGTTGTTGAAATGTTGCCGCCCGCCGAAATGGATTTTGGGGCCTTCGAAGATGTGCGTGAGCGGCTGTGTACCTATGATTCAAAATTTACCCCTGGATCGATTCACTACAATAACATCCAGCTTCGATTACCGGCACCGTTAAGTGAAACCGATTACGAGCGTTTGAAGCAGACGGTTTTTCAGGCCTATTTCATAATCGGTTGTCGCGATTATGCCCGGATCGACATCCGGCTGAGAGACGGTGTATTTTACGTGCTGGATGTGAATCCGAATCCAGACATCAGTTCCGGAGCCAGCATGGCCTGCGCTGCGGAGGTGGCCAGCTATTCATACGGGGCCATGGCCAGTCAACTGCTTAATATCGCCGCCCAGCGTCATCCCGTCTTTGGAGCCAGCAGTGTTGATCCTTTGAGTTCTTTTCGCTTGTGAGAAGCCGTCTTTCTTGATTTGTTTCCCCTTTTCGTTTAGAATGCTGATAGCCTTTTATGAATCAGCACGAGATTGAAAAGGAATTCTTAATGTATTTGAGACCTTTGAAAAATGTTCAATTTTGGTCAAGATCAAGGAAGGCAAAGATTTGAACCGCAGGAATATATTGAATATTTCGAGGATTGAAATTTGAGCCTGACGCCGAGATTGGGCAAAAGGGGGCGTTTTTCAAAGGTCTCTATTTTTCACCAGGACTATTGTCTTAGGCATAATTCTAAAATGAGGAGCTAAATGAAACCTTACGTTCAGGGGGCACTGGATGGTTTGTGTGCCGTATACAGCCTTGTGAATGCCACACGGATTATTTCGGAAATTGGGGAGGCCGAATCCAGGCAATTATTTCAGCGAATCATGATGTATCTTGAAGAAAAGCACCGGCTGGGCAAGATGGTGACCGCCGGGATTGGACTCAAAACGATTGGGAGTATTCTCAGAGATGTTCTTGGCGGCCTTATCAAATACAGGTCCATGCCATTCAAGCAATATCCGGATACCGATCTAAATGAATTCTGGTCGTCAATGATGAACTTTTTGGCGGGAGGAGACAACCGGGCAATTCTGATCGGGCTTGGCGGCCCCATGTGGGATCACTGGTCAATCGTGGAATCTGTCACGGAAAAGCAAATCCATTTTTTTGACTCCTTCAGGCTTAAGCGATTGAATCGTGGCCGGTGCACAACGATTCGCAGTACCTCCTCGAGACCCCATGTGCTCTGCCCTACACATGCTTATTTTCTCTCGTGAAATGTGACGGCTTCGCACAAAGTCCATCTACGGCGTTGCGCTTCATTTTTAGTCACTGCGACCTACTGATAAGTAGGCCTCATTCC
>JACKQG010006802.1_pt1 | contig 11855 bp, 9 predicted proteins | sample 8237621 | NCBI WGS metagenome assembly JACKQG01 (sample SAMN15677084, study PRJNA649215) | marine metagenome | biome: marine; feature: Black Sea; material: saline water; isolation source: suspended particulate matter (SPM) from the Black Sea western gyre | collected 2013-06-09/2013-06-10 | depth...
GATGATCAGGCAATCAGAAAAAGTATACAATTTCCAGCGTATTTTCAATATCCGCAGGGGTTACGGATTACGTGAACACGATGCTCAACCTTACCGGGCAGCTGGACCTGTTACGATCGAAGAGTATGAATCCCGTGCCGATCGTTACGATAAACAACTTAAAGAGATCCTGAATGTGGATCCGGATGGAAAATCGACTGAAGAGAAGATGGGAATTCTTCGTGAATACCGTGAAGATCAATATGAAAAGCTGCTCGACGCAGTTTACCTTCGTCGCGGCTGGACCAGGAACGGAGTTCCCAGGATCGAATTCCTCAAAGAGATCGGTATGGATCTTCCTGAGCTGATCGAGGTAGTAGCACCCCTGCAGGATTAGTGATTGCACATTATTGCCATTATTGCCATTATAGTTGTTTGAAATAATCATAAGTTTCTTTTCATTATCTATTATTATTCTTGTTTTGTTTGATGTATAATTCGATGTGCAAGTATCGACATATCGGGAGTTTTACTAATTTTGCAGAAGACTCCATAGCTTATGGAAACAAAATTCAGTAGTAAAATTCCTGACATCCATCTTCATTACAAGATCTGGATGTCTGATGCCCTGGATCAGGGGCTCCTCGGTGATGGCAAGTGGAAGATCCTGAAATTAATTGAACAAAAGGGCTCCCTGAAAGCGGCATGTGATGAATTAGGATGGACATACCGGAGAACATGGGGCAACCTGAAAAAGATCGAAGAGTTCTTTGGCTTTCCACTACTGAACAAACACCGGGGAGGGACTGAACGTGGAAGTATGGACCTCACCGAGGAGGGGAAGCGATTAGTTAAGGCATTTGATCAGTTTCATGCTACAGTTGATAAAACCATACAGAAGGGATTTGATCAGTTTATTGAAGAGTTAAAAAAATGATCTCATTTAATGAAGCTCTGAATACAGTCCTGAATGCTGCCACCACCACAGAAAAAGTACAATGCCCGCTGGAGGATTGTCAGGGTCGTGTGCTAGCAGAAGATATCCGGTCTGATATGAATATGCCTCCATTCAACAAATCAGCCGTTGACGGATTTGCTTATCGTAATGGGGATTTGTCCCCCAGGATTATCGAAACAATCCCGGCTGGTACTGTCCCACAACATTCTATCGGCCCCGGAGAATGTGCCCGTATCATGACCGGCGCGATGGTTCCTGAAGGTGCAGATAAAGTGATCATGGTGGAATTCACAGGCGAGACAGACGATGGACGGATCATCTGTAATAAAGAGGAAATCGCAACAAATATCTGTTACCGGGGTGAAGATATCCGGAAAGGAGATCTGGTACTTTCTGCGGGAACATTAATCGGTCCAACTCAAATCGCTGTCCTAGCATCTGTAGGGGCTACCTCTCCGAAAGTCTGGGCACAATCCCAGGTTGCCATAATCTCCACCGGTGATGAATTAGTAGTACCGGAACAGAAACCCGGTCCGGGGATGATCAGGAATTCCAATTCTGCACAGCTGATTGCCCAGGTAAAGAGGATCGGCATCCATACACTAGATCTGGGTATTGCCCGGGATACGGAAAAAGATCTCTTCAAGATCATTGAAGAAGGATTGGATAGGGCAGACGTGATTCTTCTTACTGGAGGGGTTTCGATGGGTACATTTGACTATGTCCCTGCCGTTATGCAGAAAGCAGGAATCGAGATCCTCTTTAAAAGCATCGCGATCCAGCCGGGCCGCCCTACAGTATTCGGCAGGAAAGGAGATAAATATGTATTCGGGCTGCCCGGAAACCCTGTCTCTTCATTTGTTTTGTTTGAACTACTTGTCAAACCGTTTCTTTATCAACTTATGGGTCACGATTATCATGCGCCCATGACCTGCCTCCCCATGGGAGAGACATACACACGCAACAAATCGGAACGGAAATCGATCCTGCCGGTTACAATCAGGGAGAACCATATATTTCAAGTGGATTATCATGGTTCCGCACACATTCATTCATACATCAATGCAAACGGATTAGTAGCTATTGAAATCGGCAACACGCAACTTAGAAAAGGAGAACTGGTAGATGTTCGATTGCTATAAAAGAGAAATCAACTACCTGAGAATCAGCATTACAGATCGATGTAATCTGCGTTGCCTCTATTGCATGCCTGAGGAGGGGATTCAACAACTGAACCATGATAAGATACTCCGGTACGAAGAGATCGTTGACGTTGTGAAAGAGGCTATTCCTCTCGGGATCGATAAAATCAGGATTACCGGGGGAGAGCCGCTTGTCAGAAAAGGGGTGGAACATCTTATCCAAATGATTGCAGCTATCCCGGGTGTCAATGATTTCGGATTAACCACCAATGGATTGCTCCTCGAACAATACGCAGAAAAGTTAGTCGAGTCAGGTCTTCACAGGATTAACATCAGCCTCGATACAATTGATCCGGTGAAATATAAAGAAGTAACACGTGGTGGAAACATAGAACAAGTTTTAAAGGGGATTGAAGCGGCAAAGAGAGCAGGACTGGAACCGATTAAAATCAATTGTGTGGTAAACAATTCCTCGTTGGAAAAGGATGCGCTTCAGGTCAGGTCATTTTGCGAAGAACAACATCTCCAGGTGAGGTTCATTCACAGGATGGATCTCGAAAACGGATGTTTCACGGTTGTAGAAGGAGGTTCCGGAGGAGATTGCAGTGGTTGTAACCGGTTGCGACTGACAGCTGAAGGCAAGATCAAACCCTGTCTCTTCAACGATCTGGAATTTGACATCCGGACACTTGGCATCCGGGAAGCGCTTCTCCAGGCCATCCACCTGAAACCAGAACAAGGAACAGTGAATACTAAAAATCTATTTACAAACATTGGAGGATGAAACCAAAATTTTCCCATATTGACGCTTCTGGCAAAGCAAAAATGGTTGATGTGAGTAAAAAAACTACTCAAATTAGAACAGCTAAAGCAATCGGACACATCACACTCTCCCCGGAAACAATTATCCTTATCCGGAAAGATCAATTAAAAAAAGGAGATGTCCTGACGATCGCTGAAGTTGCCGGAATCCAGGGGGGTAAAAAATCCAGTGAGCTAATCCCGCTCTGCCATCCTCTTCAGATCACCAAACTGGATGTGAAAGCGATATTGGATGATTCAGGTATTGAAGTTACAAGTCTGGCCCGATGTATTGGTCAGACCGGCATTGAGATGGAAGCGTTGACGGCAGTTTCTATCGCCTTGTTAACCATCTACGACATGTGCAAAGCAGCAGACAAATCGATGGTTATCGATGAGATTAAACTGATTGAAAAAACAAAAGAAAATATGGAACGCAGATGACACGAATATAACGGATTTGCACAGATAAAATCAGTGAAAATCTGTATCAATCTGTGTTATTTGTGTTCGAATGGTTTAGAAAATGAAAAAAGTAAAGGTTCTGTCAGTCAATGTCTCTGAGGAAAAAGGAACGATCAAACACCCTGTACCCTCCATTAAGCTAACTGAAAACGGGATTGAAGGTGACGCCCACAGCGGCCCATGGAACCGCCAGGTCAGTCTTCTTGGAATCGAAAGTATTCGAAAATTTGAGAAAGAGGCCAACCGCAAGATCAACTTTGGCGAGTTTGCTGAAAATATCACCACTGAAGGGCTGGAACTCTGGAAATGTCATCTCCTCGACCGGTTTGTTGGAAAAGAGATCGAACTCGAAGTCACACAGATCGGCAAAGAGTGTCATGGCACCTCCTGTGAGATCTTCAAGGAAGTCGGAAACTGCGTGATGCCGAAAGAGGGAATCTTTGCACGGGTGCTTAAACCAGGTGTTTTAGGTTCAAAACTCAAAACTCAAGATTCAAGTATCCAGGATCCTGTCTCCGAACTTTTTTACCAACCTAAAGCATACCGAGCCCACATCATCACCCTCTCCGACCGTGCTTTTCACGGCGAATACGAAGACAAGTCAGGACCTCGGATAAAAGAGCTTCTGGAGAATCTCTTTTCCAGGCCGCAGTCCGCAGTTGGCAGTCCTCAGTCCTTGTCACTCGACCCTCATCCTTCGTCCCGCGTCTCACGTCTCACGTCTCACGCTACTTTGATTCCCGACAATCCCGAACAACTCCTGAATCTTCTTTCCTGGTCCATCAGCGAGGGTCACGATTTCATTTTCACTACAGGTGGAACCGGCATCGGTGCACGTGATTTCACCCCGGATATTGTCAGACCAATACTCGACAAAGAGATCCCCGGTATCATGGAGATGATCCGTATTAAATACGGAACCCAGAAATACCAGGCATTGTTGAGCAGAAGCATCGCCGGCGTAGCAGGCAACTCACTGATCTTCACCCTCCCGGGTAGCGTGAAAGCGGTCAATGAATACATGGAAGAGATCACGAAATCGCTCATGCACATGGTTTATATGCTGCATGGGCTAGACGCACATTGAAAACCCCCAAACCCCCTGAAGGGGGCTTACTCCCTCCCATCCAGGAGAGGGGGCGGGAAAGGGGCAGAAGGCGAATTCGTAATTCGTAATTCGTAATTCGTAATTAAAAAATGCCGCTCTAGCGGCATTTTTCTGTACCCCGGGCGGGACTTGAACCCGCACGGCCCAAAGGCCACAGGATTTTAAGTCCTGCGTGTCTACCAATTCCACCACCAGGGCAGGATAAAAAAACCCTCTTCTGAGGGTCTTATCATCTGAGCGAAAGACGGGACTCGAACCCGCGACCCTGACCTTGGCAAGGTCATGCTCTACCAACTGAGCTACTTTCGCGTTTTTTACAGGGAGTGCAAAAATAACAAAAAAACAGGATTTCGTTATTTTTTTTCGAGCAATTTTTTGATCTCATTGAGTTTCATCAACGCCTCCACAGGGGTCAATGTATTGATCTCCATATTCAGGATGTCCTGCTTGATCTGCTCCAACAAAGGATCGTCAAGTTGAATGAAAGAGAGCTGGAAATCACCTTCAGTAATATCAGATGTCTGATGCCTGATGCCTGATTTTTTCTTTGATCCTGCATCCGGTATCCGGGATCCATTATCTACTTGCTGCCTATGCGATTTCTCCAGTTGCGCTAACATCTCATTCGCCCGTTCCAGAACTCCGGGTGGCATTCCCGCCATCTTTGCTACATGGATCCCGAAACTGTGCTCACTGCCACCGGGAAGGATCTTCCTCAGGAACAGGATCTGGTTGCCGATCTCTTTTATGGAGATGTGAAAGTTCCGGATACGGGGAAAGAGATTTGTCATCTCGTTGAGCTCATGATAATGAGTAGCAAACAAGACCTTGGATTTAAACACCGGATGCTGATGCAGAAACTCGGCAATCGCCCAGGCGATACTTATCCCATCATAAGTACTGGTTCCCCGTCCTATTTCATCCAGCAGGATCAGACTTCTGTTTGAAATGTTGTTTATGATACTGGCTGTTTCATTCATCTCCACCATAAAAGTCGATTCGCCGGAGGTGATGTTATCAGATGCTCCCACGCGGGTGAAGATCTTATCTGTGAGACCAAGTTTTGCATCATCAGCAGGTACAAAACATCCCATCTGGGCCATCAATACAATCAACGCAGTTTGTCGTAACAATGCCGATTTTCCAGACATATTCGGACCGGTGAGAATGATAATCTGTTGCGTTTTATCATCCAGAAACACATCGTTGGCAATATATTCTTCTCCAGGCTTCATCTGACGTTCTATTACCGGATGCCTGCCCCCTTTAATGTCAATGATATAGCTGTCATTCAGCTGAGGTCGAAAATAGTTGTTCTTCTGTGATATAAAGGCAAAGTTCACGAGCACATCCAACCTGGCAATAGCATTTCCATTTACCTGGATCGGCTGGATATATTCTCCCAGGAAAAGGACTAGCTCCTGATAGATCTTCATCTCCAACTCACGGATTTTCTCCTCCGCTCCCAGGATCTTTTCCTCATAGACTTTAAGTTCTTCCGTGATATATCGTTCGGAATTGACCAACGTTTGCTTACGGTTCCACTCTTCGGGGACCTTCTCTTTATGAGCATTGGTCACTTCCAGGTAGTACCCGAACACATTATTATAACCAATTTTCAGGGAACTGATACCGGTTTTTTCCATTTCCCGCTGTTGTATCCGAACCAGAAAATCTTTTCCCGAATAAGTAATCTCCCGAAGCTCATCCAGCTCTTTCGACACCCCTTTCCGGATAATATTTCCTTTACTGGCTAATGCAGGCGGATCCGGATTGATCTGCGCTTCGATCCGCTCCCTGACAAGCTTCAGGGTAGTAATCTGCTCGCCACTTTCCTGCAATCCCTTGCATTTCGATTTATCGCAAAGACTTTTCACCTCTTCAATGCTTTCCAGCGCCCGTCTCAGGTGAATCAACTCGCGGGGATTGACTTTCCCCACGGCAACTTTGGAAATTAACCGTTCCAGATCCCCAATGTCATTGAACAGCTCTCGAAATCGTTCGGTAAGTTTCTGGTTCTGTGTAAAAAACTCCACAACATCCAAGCGCTCTTCAATGGGTTGCTGGTTTTTCAATGGCAAAATGATCCACCTGCGTAACAACCGGGAAGCCATAGGAGAAACGGTTTGATCCAGTACGTCATTCAGTGTTTTCGCATGCTCATAGGGTGTCTGAATTAACTCCAGATTGCGGATTGTGAACCGGTCAAGCCAAACATACTGATCCTCCTCAATGCGGGTCAGCTTACAGATGTGCTGGATCTTTTCGTGCTGTGTTTCAAAGAGATAATGCATAGCAGAGCCTGCTGCCACGATTGCCTGTTCCATGTTCTCCACACCAAATCCTTTCAGGGAGGTGGTGCCGAAATGTTTCAGCAGGATATCATACGTAAAATCTCGTGTAAAAACCCAATCGTCGAATGTACTGATGTACATCTTTTCGCCGAATAGCTCAATGAATTTCTGGCGTTTGCTCTTTTGGATAATTACCTCACTGGGCCTGAAGCTCTGGATCAGCTTATCTACATATTCAAGCGATCCTTCAGCGATATAGAATTCACCGGTTGATATATCGAGAAAAGCTACGCCGGATTTTTTCGCTTCCAGATGAACCCCGGCCAGGAAGTTATTCTCTTTCTGCTCCAGGATCTTATCATGATACGAAACGCCGGGAGTCACCAGTTCCGTAACTCCCCGTTTAACAATTTTTTTTGTCTGTTTGGGATCTTCCAACTGATCACAGATCGCTACCCGATAGCCGGCTTTTACCAGCTTCGGCAGGTAGATATCCAGCGAATGATGGGGGAAACCTGCCAATTCCACATAGGAAGCAGCACCATTTGCTCTTCGTGTCAATACGATCCCCAGTGCCCGGGAGCTCTTGATGGCATCTTCACCGAAAGTCTCATAGAAATCGCCAACCCTGAAAAGCAGCAATGCATCCGGATACTTCGCTTTGATCGAAGCATATTGCCGCATTAATGGAGTATCGGCTGGTTCTTTTCGCTGTTCGCTTTTCGGCATTCGCTGTTCGCAATTCGTTATTCGCTCTTCGCTATTCGTAATTCGCTATTCGCTAAACTCATCCCATATACATAAAGTAAGTCCCCTTCAGGGGATTTAGGGGTAAACCGCTATTCAAAAATACTCTTCCTGAAGTGAACTCTCAAATTATGTTGATAACTCTGTAAAAGTGTTATTGTTTCCCTAATTTTGCGTATCCAAAAAATTAAACGAAAAGCCAAAAACAAAAAGCGAAAAGCGAAAAACGAACATGATGCGCAAACTCTCCATGTCCGAATTAAACCGCCCATCCCTTAAGGAGTACAAAGCCCGGGAAAAACGACCTGTTATTGTCGTGCTTGACAATATCCGGAGTTTGCATAATGTCGGGTCGCTTTTCAGAACTGCAGATGCGTTTAACCTTGAAGCGATCTTTCTGTGCGGGATCACAGCCACCCCACCTCACCGGGAGATCCATCGTACAGCTCTTGGGGCAACTGAATCGGTAAACTGGGAATATCATCCTACGTCCCAGGCTGCAGTAAAAAAGCTGAAAAAGAAGGGGTGTCAAATTGTTGTTATCGAGCAGACTGATAAAAGCATACCATTATCAAAAATTACGCTTGAATCCGGCACCCAACTGGCACTCATCTTTGGCAATGAAATAACAGGTGTTTCTGAAGAGGCACTTGACTACGCAGATGTGGCGATTGAGATCCCTCAATTCGGAACAAAACATTCTCTTAATGTAGCTGTTTCCGCTGGAATCGTAATCTGGGAACTCCTGAGAAAGAGCGAAAAATAACGTCGAAAAATGAAACTCTTCTATACCTAATGCGTAGAATATCATAAAACTTTTACTATTTTTACCATCTGAATCGATCGAAATATTAAATAAAAATTTAGGAATCAAGTTATTAACACCTTACATTTAATTAATTTTTTATGTATCGCGTGTTGATTTGGTTTTTTTTTTAATATATTTGTGAATCAGTAAACATAAAATTTTATAAATCTAAAATTCAGCAGTATGAAAAAGTTTTACCGCAGCTTGTCGAAGGTATTGATCGTCCTTCTGGTAGCGCATATCCCTGTTCTCGCATTTAGTCAGGATGAGCAAACAAAAGAAAAGAAATACAGAGACACAGCTCCCTCCTACAGCTACTGGTCAGTTCAGGCCTTTGGCGGGATCATGCAATTCAATGGCGACCTTTCCAGAAATCTCTGGATTAACCTGGGTGAGGGTGCTATGGGCTATAACTATGGTCTTGTCTTAACCAAACAATTTACCCGTGTGATCGGTGTTCGTGGACGTATTGCCCATGGAAAACTTCAGTCAAAGGTCGAGGGTAAATTTATTTACGATTTTGATCAGGGCGCTCCGGCCGATCCCAAGCCTCACTATCTGCACAAATCATTCGTTGCCTACCCATGGGAAACTGACATCCAGGTAACTGTCAACTGGCTCAACTGGATCCTGGGTAGTAAACCCGAACGTGTATTCAGTTCATATGCCATCTTTGGTGTGGGTGCCGACCAGACAATTGGTCATAGAACCGACCTGTTACTTGCCACAGATGATGCATGGCTCGGGAAGAAAGATGCTAACAATATGGGCAATACAAGTGGTCTGTTCAAAAACAACCTCGAATTCAAAGTGGGTGCCGGTCTTGGTTTCGATATCAACATACACAAGCACTGGTCAATCAACCCAGAATTTTACTGGCGATGGAGAGATGGCGACATCCTCGACATGACCAAAGGGGGTGCCAAGGAGATCAAGAACGACATGTATAGTTCCCTCACACTTGGTCTTACTTATAAATTCGGTTACCGGGGTGGCAACCTGAAAGAGATGGCCAAGAGATACAGTGAAGTGAAGTATGAAGTGATCCCGCCGATCCTTGCTGAAAAAGGAGACTCCGTTCCCGTGACCATCAAAGGGACATTCCCTGAAAAATATTTCGCCCAGAAATCTGCCATGTACTTCCAGCCTGTATTAAAGTATGAAGGTGGCCAGTATGCACTGAAGCCGATGACTCTTATGGGTGAGAAGCTAACCGGCGACGGAACCATGATCAAGTACAAAGAGGGTGGATCGTTCACCTACACCACGGTATTTCCATACAAACCAGAGATGAATACCTCCGAACTGGTGGTTGAGCCGATCATCTATACAGCCAAGGAAATTATCATTCCAAAGAAAGATGAGATCATCGTGAAAGCTAAGTTTCTCGAGCTGCCTTCCCGCTCACTGGCACCCGGTGTCATTTACACACCAACACGCATCAGCAACGAACTCACTAAACTGATGGCCGCTCATGGCTATCAAAAAGTGGTGATCGTTTCCAAAACAGGTGTTCTCTTTTACCCGGTGAATGTCGCCAGATTGAACCTGAGATTTGGCCTCAACAAAACAGATGCTGCCAAAGAAGCATTAGCCGGTTTGGATGAGTTTTTGCAGCAAGGCTGGAAACTGAAGAACATCGAGATCGACGGGTGGGCATCTCCTGAAGGAGAAGAGACATTCAACGTTGGCCTCTCTGAGAAGCGTTCAGAGTCGGGGAATAAATATATGGTCGGACAGTATCAGAAATGGATGAAGGAAACCATCAAAGACGACAAAGAGCTGACCAGAAAGCAAAAGAAAGAGTTGATCGCCAATGCTGCAAACGATGTCAACTTTGTTCTGAATCATCACGGACCCGACTGGAACGGATTCCTGAAGCTCGTTCAGAACAGCGACATGAAGGATAAGAGTAAGATCCTCAATGTGATCAACTCAACCCAGAGTGAAGCCAAGAAAGAGCAGGAGATCCGTAATATGATCCTGATCTATCCCGAAATCGAAGAGTTTCTGCTTCCTCCACTGAGAAGAGCTGTGATTACAGCCAATCTGTATGAACCACGTTTCCTTGATGAGGAACTCAGTAAGATGGCACTTGCTGCACCAAAAAAATTGAATGTCGAAGAGATCCTCTATGCCGGCACTCTGACCGACGATGTGAAAGAACAGCTTAAGATATACGAAAATGCAGCTAAGCTATACAGCGACAGCTGGAAAGCTCAAAGTAATGCTTCTATTGCCAATATCGCAGCAGAAGATTATCCAAGAGCTCTTGCTTATGCTGAAAAAGCTAATGACCTTTCTCCCAACAATGGGATCGTTATGAACAACCTGGGTGTTGTATATGCTAAGCTGGAGAATTTCGATAAAGCTGATGAGTATTTCAAGAAAGCCCAGGAACTGGGTGAGAATGAAAATTACAACATTGGTGTGCTGACTATCCCTAAAGGTGATTACCAGAAAGCATCCCAGTTACTTGGCGGTAAAAAATGTGACTACAACCTCGGACTGCTCCAGCTGGTATCCGGAAACACTTCTGCCGCTGAAACTACCCTGAAGTGCGCTCCGCAGACTTTGGAGACAGCTTACCTGCTTGCCATTATCGGTGCCAGAAAAGCTGATACACAGATGCTGTATGAATACCTTATGAAAGCTTGTGAAGGCAAGGAACTGAAAGAGCAAGCGAAAGGTGATCGCGAATTTTATAACTATGCAAATACTCCTGAATTCCAGAAAATTGTGAATTAAGGTTTACTGATGAGCATAGCGAGTGACGGAGTGGTTATTTCCCGATACGGATGACACCAACCGTATATAGCTTCAGCCAAAAAAATAACCTTAACCAACTACTCTGACCTTCCCGGAATCATTGCAAGATGCTAACAAACTCGTAATGGATGTTCCTGATACAGGATGACACAACTCACCGGCAATCTCTGCCAGGGGAACTAACACAAACCGTCGTTCTGTTATCAACGGATGAGGAATCGTCAATTCCGGCATATCCAAAATCTCCTCCCCGTAAAAAAGGATATCGATGTCGATGGAACGTGAGAGGTAAGACGTAGAACGCGAGACGTGAGACGTAGGGTTGTGATCATCAAACTTGGGTTTCACCTCATTGTCATTGCGAGCGTAGCGAAGCAACGGGATCCGGGATCTGCCCAATTCCTTCTCTATCCCCAGCAAACCACTAAGAAGTTCCAATGGGGAGAGGCTTGTATTTATCTGGATCACCTGATTCAGAAACAGAGGAGCGTTTTCCATTCCCCAGGGAACAGTCTCATAGATAGATGATTGTTTGTTGATCCTGCCAACAACAATTTCGATTCGTTCCCGTGCTCTCTTCAGCAATTCTGTCTGGTCGCCCTGATTTGACCCAAGGGATAAAAATACAGCGATGTCTGAAGACTCCATAAAACAAACTTACATAAAATGATAAACCTAAAAATCATTATCTTTGTTTAAAGCTAAAAACCTGCCGTTATGAACTTTGTCAAAACCATGCTCGCCACGATGCTGGGATCATTCATCACCATCGTGGTTTTATCTG
>JACKQG010006803.1_pt1 | contig 11854 bp, 9 predicted proteins | sample 8237621 | NCBI WGS metagenome assembly JACKQG01 (sample SAMN15677084, study PRJNA649215) | marine metagenome | biome: marine; feature: Black Sea; material: saline water; isolation source: suspended particulate matter (SPM) from the Black Sea western gyre | collected 2013-06-09/2013-06-10 | depth...
TCGGAATTCACTACCGGCGAACCGTCGTCGGAAAAGCCAACCGCTCCATGCTGTAGCAGATCGTACATCTCGACCAGCTTTTCACCTTTCCGTTCCCTGGTGACGGCTGCGATGGGATTCACCTCGACAGGAAATCCTGCGGCCCGCTTCCGGATGAAATCGACGATACTCGACCTGTCAACCGGCGGATCGGTGTTCGGCATGCAGGCAACCCCGGTGAAACCGCCCGCAGCGGCGGCATTACATCCGGACTCGATGTCCTCTTTATCTTCCTGACCCGGCTCACGCAGGTGAACATGCATGTCATAAAGTCCGGGAATAACGACCATACCTTTCAGGACGATATCGTTTTTCAGGGTTTCGGAAATGTCACCTATTTCAGCGATGACGCCGTCCGTAATCCGTAAATCGGCGGTATCGTTCAAACCGCTCTGAGGGTCGATAATTTTAGCCCCGCGGAGAATCACATCTTTAAACGATTGAGTTTTCATGTTGAACTATTGTAAGGATTGATATCTGCCATATAATTGCTATTTCACGGTTCCTCGCTGTTTTCACTGTTCTTCAGCTTTCCCCAGCGTTTCAAATCCCCCAAAATCCAAAAGATTTATCGCTCCCGCCCCCCCTTTTTGTCATTCCGGGCTTGACCCGGAATCCAGCTTTTGCACTTGCTTCTCGCGGTTGCTTCTGCCTTTGCCTTTAGTTTCCCCCTTACTTGTAAGGGACTAAGGGGGATTCGAATCTGCCTTTGCCTCTGCTTCTTAATCAAAAATCACAGATCACAAATCTAAAATCACAAATTTCCCTCGTTCCCATGCGGGAACGCATAATAGCCATAATCGCCTTAATAGCCAGTGAATACTTTTCGCTTTTGCCAGTCTTCGTGTTTTTCGCTTTTTTTCAGCTTCTTTTCGTGATTCGAATGCTCTCGCTTACCACTCTATCCTTAATGCCTCCGTGCCTCTGTGGTGAACCCGCTTTTGCCTCTCGCCTTTGCTTCTTTCAGCTTTTCTCAGCTTCCTTCAGCTTCTTTCAGCGTTTCAAATAATGGCCAATCCCGAGAAAATCCTAATTCTCTATCATGGAAACACAAGTGAACACCTGGCGCTGCGAACCGTCTTGCAGAGTGATCTGCTGTTCCATTACAGCTTTAATATCCTCAGGCCTAATACTATCGGCGTCGTAGGTGATGACGGCTTTATGATCGGAAGCATAGGTTTCAATCGCGATAATACCGGATACATCACTGTATAATTTCGTAAAGAAATTAGCCGTTCCTTTGCATTTTACGCCGTCAACGATACAGGTAACGGTCTTACCTTCTGATTGAACGAAACTCACAGAAGTCGATGGCTGGGTAAATGCGGCGCGCAGATAATACCCGCTGAACAGAGTGACAACGACCAGGATTGGGATGATATAACGCGGCAGTTTCATATTCAAACCGTTATTTTTAACTCAAGTGTGTTTTCTTCGGGACAGGCGTCTATACATTCAAGGCAGTTCGTGCAGTCACGATGCCTGATTAGATCATATTCATTCGGAGCAAGATTATGCGGACAGGATTCTTCACAAACGCCGCATTGGGTACAGTTTTCATCGTTTCGGGCAACTTTAATCAGGCCGATTCGTGAGAAAGGATCGAAAGTTGCTCCGAGGGGGCACAGATACCGGCAGAAAAACATCGGAATAAAGAGGGAACCGATAATCGTCGCCGCCAGCACGATGAATGTCACCAGTCCCAGAGTGCCATGTCCGAAACCCGAGAAAATTATATAGAAAGGATCATATCCTCTGAGTATCAGTTCACCGGTTTTATAAGTAAAATACAGGGATAGAACCAGTACCGGGTAGCGCAGAAGTTTTAAATAACCATTGAGACGGGGGTTGATTTCGGTTCTGCGGGGTATAACCTTCCCGCCCAGCTTGCCCAGTAATTCACTCAGGAATCCTACGGGACAAATCCAGCCGCAGAAGGCCTTTTTTGCTAAAACGGTCAAAACTAATACCGCAATCAGCATGGACAGGTTCAAAGGACCAAGTGCGCAGCTGAATTCACGATCGGCAATTAACCCCCACAGGCTTTCCATACCGCCGAAGGGGCAGAACGCTTCAAAAGAACGATTTCCATATCCGAGGGCTAAATATACTGTCAATACCAAGACTATAGATAACAATGTGTAGCGAATATATCGTGTTTTCATCTGATTAAAAATTCTTTGTCTGGTGGGAGTTTTTACATATATTCAGAGTGACGGGTAATTTTTTAAGAATCCCTTTTACTGCCGCCGGAAACAAGGTAGATCACCGCCATCCTGACCGCAACTCCGCTGGTGACCTGATCGAGAATCAGTGAATTCGGGCTGTCGGCGACATCGGCGGAAATCTCCACCCCGCGGTTGATAGGGCCGGGATGCATGACCGTAATTTCCTTGTTGAATTTGGCCAGCCTTTCGGCGTTGACCTGATAGCGCATCTGATACTCGCGGAGGGAAGGAAAGCAATTCCCCGCTTTTCTCTCCAGTTGTATCCTCAGCAGATATGCCACATCGCAGAAGTCCAGCGCCTCCATCACATCATGAGAGACTTTCACGCCCAGCGTCTCGATTCCCAGCGGCATCAACGAAGTCGGTGCGCACAGAAGAACCTCCGCACCGAGCGCCTGCAAAGCATAAACATCAGATAACGCCACCCGGCTGTGAGCGATATCTCCGATGATGGAAACCCGCAATCCTTTAAGGGAACCGAATTTTTCCCGGATGGAAAACATATCGAGGAGCGCCTGGGTGGGATGTTCGTGGAATCCATCGCCGGCATTGATAACGGAGGCGTCAATCCTGTCAGCCAGGAATTTCGGCGTCCCCTGGGCTGAATGCCGGATGACAACCGCATCGACCTGCATGGCGAGAATTGTTTTTACCGTATCAAGCAGAGTTTCACCTTTAGAAACCGATGATCCGGAAGCGGCAAAACTGAAGGACTCGCATGAAAGTCTTTTTTCGGCTAGTTCAAAGGATATTTTGGTGCGGGTGGACGGTTCAAAAAAGATATTGGCGACCGAATAGCCCCTGAGTGTGGGGACAATGCGGATGGGCCGCAGGATGACTTCTTTGAAAGAACGGGCGGTATCAAGAATGCGGGTTATTTCTCCTGCCGACAATCCTTCGATGCCGAGCAGGTGACGACGGGTGAAATCGTCGCTCAATTTCTTTCCCTTTCAACCAATAAGATTTCGTCGTTTCCGTCAACTTCTTCCATCCGAACCCGGACTTCTTCACCGATGGAAGTGGGGACATGTTTGCCCACAAAATCTGCGCAGATAGGCAGTTCGCGATGACCTCTGTCCACAAAGATCGCAAGCTGGATCCGCGCCGGTCTTCCCAAATCCATCAGTTCGCTGAGAGCGGCGCGAACGGTTCTTCCGGTAAACAAAACATCATCGACTAAAATCAAAGTTATATTATCTACATCGAATGGAATATCGGTTATTTCAACTTTGGGCTGGCGCAGTTTTTGGCGGAAATCATCACGATAAAGCGATGCGTCCAGAATGCCGAGCGGCACTTCCACGCCTTCGTTTTTCTTGATGCTGTCACAGATTCTTTTGGCCAGATGAGCTCCCCGGGTCCGGATTCCGACAATAGCCAGATTTTCAACTCCGCGATTTCGTTCCACGATTTCGAAAGCCAGGCGGTTGATGGTCCTGGTCACGCCGTCGGCATCGACAAGTTTCGCTTTGAGGACGAATTTCTGTTCCCGGTTGTCTTCCATATCGTTACAATTACTAATTATAATGGCAGGAAAAATCTTCAGATAATTATGAGGTCAAATAAAATCGTTTTATCAAACCTGTCCGATTCAAATAATACAGAGCAATTGTTTAATAGCACAATGCGTTATCGCTACTGTTTGGTGTTATATGCCAGCGTCAACAACCCTGCGGCAATATTCGCGTGGAATATTTTCACGTCAGTGGGAACTGTGATATATTTGGGCGACAGATTCCAAATAGTCTTAATACCGTTTTCTACCAGCCGGTTCAACGCCGGTTCAGGATCTGCAGTGCAGATGGCACCGATGTCGATCCTGTTTTTCTTCAGAAAATCCGGCAGTTCATCCTGAGACATTACTGTATGGTTACAAAACTCCGTCCCGATTTTCGATTTATCGGAATCGGCCACACCTGAAACATTGAAATTCAGTTCTTTCAGCGTCGGGTATTCCAGCAACACGGTACTCATGCAGGTAGCGCCGAACAGTAACAGATTGACCTGATTGTCAACACCAAATATTTTTTTCAACTCATCGATCAAATATTGCAGGTCGTAGGGATGTCCCGGCTGGCCGAATCCACCGAAATGATGAAAGTCCTGCCGCAGCTGAGACGGTTTGGTCGCCATCATCTCAGAAAGCTGAGCTGATGAGATTTGCGAAAACTTATCGGCTGGTAATTGAATCAAATGACAGAGATATTCCGCGAGTCTTTTCAGAGTTATGGGTGATGGTGAAAAATCAAAGATATTTTTCATAATCCAGGTACATTTCTTTGAAAATAGAAATTATGCCGCATCGCGAGCCGCTATTTTCATGCTTTAAAGGGGACGACCGCATTCAAACCATCCACGATGGTTTATCTTTTTGTTAAATCCATTGAATATACTAAAACAGAATCTGATAAGCAAAAAAAAGTGTGAATTAATTAAATCGCTGGTGACGCAGAATCAACGCAAATTCATCTCCGCAGAGGTGACTCTGACTGTCACAAATCCGTCATAGGGGATTTTTTGCTGATTTGCAGAGTAACTTATAATCTGTTAAGATCATTTGCCCCATCGCCGGCAGTCTGCTTGAAAATCCGCTTGACCGCTTTAAAAAATCCCGCCAATTACTGCCGGGGCGCAGAAACCCGCCCGCTGTACAGCAAATTCCGCTTTTGCTTCTATCTGTTTAATCAGTTGTGAATGCTGCGGTTTATCCCGAGATTCTATCCTTAATAAACCTTGAAAACCTGTGTGTATCTTTGTGCCCTTCGTGCCTTTGTGGTGAGTCCGCTTTTGCTTCAGCTCGCTGCTCGACTCCCGATTCTCGCCTCTGCCATCGCTTTTTCATTCATAATTCAAGATTCATAATTGCTTTTTACCGGTCTTTTCAGCATATTTTATTATGGAGATGAAAAGAAGAAATTTTATTAAGACAAGCGGTTTATCGGCAATGGGGGTGATTGCCGGGGCTTCCTGCAAAGGTAAAAACGGCGAGCGTGAATCAAGCGGCCCGGACAGCCAATCGGCATCATCCCAAGACAAATCAAGGGTGATCGTCTGCCGGCGGCCGGAGAGTTTTAAATTAGGAGAGCAGCCGGGCAAATCCAGCGTAAAAAAACTCTTGCAATCAGCGCTGGAAGGCTTCTATGATAATCGGCTTCCGGAGGATGCAATAGCAGAAAAATTTTCTCCCGGCGACAAAGTCGGCATCAAGGTGAATTGTTTGTCCGGGAAAAGCATGTCAACTCATCGTGAACTGGCATTTGCCCTGGCAGAGTTGCTGGTCGATGCGGGCGTGAAAGCGGACAATATTACTATCTGGGATCGAAAAGATAAAGATTTAACCGGCGCAGGATACACTTTGAACCGGGGACGGGGTATAAAAGTTACCGGAGTGGATGCGGACGGATATTCCGATGAATTAACTGCCCACCGGTCGATCGGGAGTTTCATGGCCCGTATATTGGAAAAGTCCGATAAGATTATCAACTTACCGGTTCTCAAGGATCATGGAATCGTCGGCGTTACGTTGGGAATGAAGAATTTTTTCGGTGCGATCCACAATCCGAATAAGTATCATCCGAACGCCGGTGATCCTTATGTGGCAGATCTGTATTCTCACCCGTTGATCAAGGATAAGGTCAAGCTGACTATCATCGACGGGATCACCGGGCAATACGAAGGCGGTCCGCCGCCGATGCCGCAGTGGCAGTGGAATTTCGGCGGACTGATCATCGGCAGCGATCCTATAGCCGTGGACCGGGCAGGATTTGACATCATCGAAAGTAAGCGCCGGGAAATGGGGATTAAATCGCTGCAGGAGGCGGGAAGATATCCTGAATATTTACGCACGGCTGAAAAATTGAGATTGGGTGTGTTTGATAATAACCAAATCGAGATCATCGAGGCATAAATGAGCAAAACATTCAAAGAATCATGAACCGCAGAAAGTTTCTGAAATATTTCGGAGGTTCGGCTGCCGCCACGATCGGCTGCATGAGTAATCTGCCGTTGAGTGTCCGAGCCGCCGGAATCCCTGAAGACGCTGTCGAAGCGCGGTATTATGAGCGGCTGGACAACAAAAAGATCAAGTGCACATTATGCCCGCGGGAATGTTTGATCGACAACCTCGAAACCGGCTACTGCGGCGTCCGAAGCAATTATGAAGGGACGTATTATACGCTGGTTTACGGAAAACCGGTAACCTTGCATAACGATCCTATCGAGAAAAAGCCCCTTTTCCACTTCCTGCCCGGAACCAAAGCCTTTTCCATCGCCACCGTCGGATGTAACGTCAATTGTAAATTCTGTCAAAACTGGGAAATATCCCAGGTGGGGCCGGATCAGGTAAACAGTTTCGACGGGCCCCCGCAAACGATAGTTACGGCAGCAAAAAGGGCCGGCGCTTCTTCAATTGCTTACACTTATACGGAACCGGTAGTTTTCGCCGAATACATGTATGACATCGCTGAAATCGGAAGACGCCGGGGGATCAAATCGGTGATGATTTCCAACGGTTACATCAACCCGGAACCGATGAAAGATCTATGCGGGGTTTTGGACGGCGTGAAGATAGATTTGAAGGCTTTTACGCAGAAATTCTATACCGAAATGGTGGCCGGTGAATTAAAACCGGTGCTGGATACCATCGAATTACTCAAAAAATCCGGGATGTGGACGGAACTGGTCTATCTGGTGATACCCGGATGGAATGACGATCCCGGTGAAATCAGGGAGATGGCGCAATGGATCCGTGATGATGTCGATGCCTCTACGCCGATTCATTTTTCCCGCTATCATCCGCAATATTTAGTGAAAAATATCCCGCCTACGCCGTTATCGACCCTGGAAAGGTGTTATGAGATATGCAGGTCGGAAGGACTGCAATATGTCTATTTGGGGAATGTCCCCCGGCATCCGGCGGAAAAGACGGTCTGCCATAATTGCGGCAAGGTGGTGATCGACAGGACCGGTTATCTGGTCAAAAAGATAAAATTAGATGGAAACAAATGTGTAAATTGCAGTGAAATTATCCCCGGTGTTTGGAATTAACCCTCCTTTGAAAGTATCTTTCCGGATTCTTTTGTGATAGGTCTATTCAGGTAACATCCCGTTGTGGTGTCAGACGCCCTCGTCTGACGCTGCCTCCCGTTGAAACGTGGCGCAACAAGCCCTCGTGTAACGCCGCCGCACAATAATCCCGCCCTCCCCCACATTTGTCATTCCACGGAAAAAAGCTTCTATCGGGAATCCAGCGCCTTTGCTTTGCTTCTGCTTTTATCCCGTGTCGTGAGCCTGTTTCGTGGTAATAATGCACGATAATAGAATATGCCCATACGATTCTGCGAAGATGCTATTTACGAAACCCCAATACTTAATATTTTAAGGCGGTATATTTTCATTTTAGAGAGGATCTTAGTATATTTTAAGTTTAGCATTACATATAATTTCAGACGGACTATGAAGATCGATTTACACGTTCACGGAGCGCCCTGGGAAAACAGCTGGGCGGCCTACCGCCAGGCAGTCTGGTACGGCTGGAAAGCCGGGCTGGAGGTAATCGGAATCTGCGAACACGGCCCCCGGTTCAATCACCGGGTTCCCTTCCGATCCCTCTATTTGAGCGAACTGGATAAATATTTTGACATCCTGGAGGAAATCCGCCTTGAATTCGCCGGCGAGATAGAGGTTTTGTTCGGGATAGAGCTGGATTACAATGAAAATACGGCGGAATACTACGATGATCTGCTGCCGAGGTTTCCCCTTGATTATGTGGTAGGATCATTGCATACGGTTCGCGACTGGGTGGTCGATCTGCCGGGATCGTTTCAGGAAAGTTCGCTGTCTGGTTTGGATTCGAAGGGGCTTTATGAAGTTTATTTCGAGGAGATGAAAAACGCGGCCCAAACGGGATTGTTCAATTTCATCGCTCACCCCGATTTTGTTAAGAAAGCCTTGCCGCACCTGAAGATGGAAAAACCTCAGGATGTGACGGACATCTACAGGGATGCCGCCAAGATGCTGAGCGCCTGTGAAACGGGAATTGAGATCAATACCCGGGGGCGGATCTTATCCGATGTGGGAGAATATTATCCGGCGGATGAATTTTTACTGCAGTGCGGTCAAGCCGGCGTCCCGCTGACTATAGGCAGTGACGCGCACGATCCGAAAATGACCGGCAGCGAAGTTGAAGAAGCGGCGCTCCACGCGAAAAAACTCGGTTACCGCGAACTAAGTATCTGGCGAAAAAGAAAACGATATTCACTAACTATATAAAACGGAATTTCTGTGAACAAGGAAGTCTCGACTACTGAATCCGGCAGGAATAAATATGCGGTATATTTACCCTGGCTGATCGTGCTGGCGGCGGTGATCGTCCGCCTGATATATTTCTCTGACATCACGACCAACAATCCTTATTTCCATGATGAAACCCTGGTGGCTGAGGTTCATCACGAATGGGCGAAGGACATCGTCAGCGGAAATCCCGGCGAAAGTGGTGAAGTTTTTATCCGCGCGCCGTTATACCCGTATTTGGTGGCGGCAATATACCGGATATTCGGGCCGGATACGATGTATCCGCGGTTGATCCAGTTATTATTGGGAGCGATGCTGACGTATCCGATCTACCTGATCGCAAGGAGAATATTCGGTTACAAGGAGGCGGTTGCCGCAGCGGCTATCTGGGCGCTGTACGGGCCGATGATATTTTTTGAGGGGGAATTATTCGAGACCAGTTTGACCACGGCTGCGATTTTCGGAGCTTTTTTCTTCTGGAACAATGCCCTCGCCAGAAGCCGTCTGCTCCATTATGCAGTTACGGGATTATTATTGGGAGCGGCAGTAATACTGAAACCGAATTCGGCTTTGTTCATCCTGGTATTACTGATCTGGCAGCTGTTTTTTAACCGGGGCGATGAGAAGAGGATAAAACACTCGTCGGTTTTCTTTATGGCAGCGCTGATCGTGATCCTGCCGGTCACTCTGCGGAATGCCATTGTGGGCAAGGAATTTGTGCCGGTGGCGGCTTATGGCGGGTTGAACATTTACATCGGCGCCAACGAACATGCCGACGGCGTATCGGCTGTCATCCCGGACGCGGTCGAAACCGAGATTGATCTGGAATGGGGCCGTCAACACCATGCTACAGCTTTAACGGCAATGTCAATCAGGCTGGCCAGGGAGGAAACGGGCGAGGATATCACCCCGGCTGAAGCGTCTGATTATTGGTATGGGCAGGCTCTGAAATTCGCCGTGAAAAATCCGCTGAAATTCGCCTGGTTGAATATCAAGAAGGCAGTCTTATATTTCAACGGTTTTGAATATGGCAACACCCGGGATTTGTACTTCAGCCGGGATCATTCGGCGTTGCTCTCATTACTGTTATGGAACCAGGGGATAAAATTTCCGCTGGGTTTGCTACTGCCATTTGCCGGTTTGGGATTGTTTTATTCCATTCAAAATAAGAATCCCTACACTAAGCGTATTTTACTGTTTTTACTGACTGCCGCCGCATCGGCAACGCTCGTTTTCGTGTGCGCAAGATTCAGGATGACCGCCATCCCCTTCCTGGTTATTTTAGCTGGTTATGGCGTGGTGGAGGCATTCCGCAATTTAAGCGGTAAGCGGGTGATGGTCAATGCGGGGATTTTCATTCCCCTGGTTTTATTGTTCAACCTGAACATTTTCGGGCTGGAAAAGGACACATCATATCAGGAATACTATAACCTGGGCAGAAACTATCTGGCTAAAGGTGAATTCCAGAAAGGGTATGACAACCTGATGAAATCCGTGGAGTCGAAGCAGGATTTTGTGCCGGCGCTGAACGAACTCGGTGTATTATTGGAAGGATTCGGTAAGTACCCGCAGGCGGTCTATTATTACGGTCAGGTTCTGAGCTATGATACCGGCAACGCCGTCTCTTTGTATAATCTGGGCGCTGCCGAAGGTAAAGGCGGCGCGCTGGACAGTGCGGCGGTCCACCTGCGCCAGGCGGTCGATATCGACCCGGATTTCTGGCAGGCCTGGCTGAATTTGGGGAACGTGCGGCTTTATGCCGGAGACCCCGATTCAGCGGAAGCGTGCTATTTAACCGCCTCGGAAATATTGCCTGAAAACCCCGACGTATTATTCAATCTGGGAAATTTCTATATGATGCAGAAGAAAAACCGGGAAGCAAGGCAATATTTCGACATGGTTAAAGAGCTGGCCCCGGATTATCCTGCGCTGGATGATATTATTCAGAGAATGGCGGAGCAGGATGATTAGCCGCATTTATTGTAGGGCCGTTTTGATTAAACGCCCCTACCATTCTCGTCATTCCAAAGATCTGAAGATCATTTTTCCGTTTGTTACTTCTATATCCTAAACCGGTGTTCGTATTATGCCATTCCCCGGATTAAATAGCGCTGCAGGTAAGCCGGTATTGCATCACCCGGTCTGGCCGGTCATCGCCGGGATTTTGCTGAGGGCGGCACATCTCTGGTTTATTGCTCCCAGCCCGGTATTGCGAATGTTGATAATCGATTCCGGTTATTATCACGGCAGGGCGATGGAAATCGCCTCCGGTGACATCCTCGGTTCAGGCGTGTTCTTCATGAGTCCTTTCTATGCTTATTTAATGGGAGTATTATACGTCCTTATCATACCCTCGCCATTTGTGATCGCCGGTTTACAGATTTTGATGAGCGGGACAGCGTTGTGGTTGTTATTCAAAATCACCGATGAATTGGCGGGGCGGGCGGCCGCGTCATACGCCGCCTGGGCAGGCGCGCTGTTTCCGGTGTGGATATATTTCGACGGGATGATCCTGACCGCTTCGATGATTTTGTTTCTGAATATTGCCGCCCTCTGGTTCTTATTAAAGTGGTTAAAGACAGACGGGATCAAGTACCTTCTGTCGGCAGGATTTTTCCTCGGCTTATCGATTTTGACCCGCCCCAGCGCGATATTGTTCGTTATCGGAGTTTTGATCTGGCTCGCTGCCCGGAGAAAATACAAACCGGGGATGTATTTTCTGGGGATAGTTTTACTGGTTTTACTGCCGGTCACCTTAAGGAATATTATTGTTTCCGGCGAAGGAGCGTTAACTACCGCCTCCGGCGGGATGAATTTTTTTGTGGGAAACAATCCCCGCGCCACGGGATTATATTACGAACCTGAATTTTTAAGGTCTGCCGAACCTGAATTTGAGTATTTGGACTATATCGAACAGGCTGAAAAGGTATCCCTGCGAAAATTGACCGCGGTGGAAGCGTCCGGGTTCTGGTATAAAACCGGGCTGCTCTATTTAGCGGAACATCCTCTCCACGCATTAAAATTATATTGGAATAAGTTTTTTTACTTCTGGAACAATCTGGAAGCTCCGAACAACGTATCTTATTACCTGGCGGCAAAATATTCACCCCTATTGCGGATTATGTTCTGGGGGTTTGGATTGATCGGGGCGCTGGGATTGGCGGGGTTGATTTCCTGCAGGGTATACGACCAAATGGTCGGTATTTGGATTTATTTTGGCAGCCTATTTCTGGCGCAACTGATCTTTTTCACTTCCTCAGAGTTTAGGTTTAGCGCGATTGCAGCGTTCTTACCCG
>JACKQG010006804.1_pt1 | contig 11852 bp, 22 predicted proteins | sample 8237621 | NCBI WGS metagenome assembly JACKQG01 (sample SAMN15677084, study PRJNA649215) | marine metagenome | biome: marine; feature: Black Sea; material: saline water; isolation source: suspended particulate matter (SPM) from the Black Sea western gyre | collected 2013-06-09/2013-06-10 | depth...
AGCAAGCCTGCTGAACGGTGGAACCGGAGAACTCAAACAACTACTAAGACTGAATGTAGAAAGCAAAAGCGAGCAAGAAAAGATACTGCAATACGCAGATGTAGATAGTAACGGAAATGCTACAATAAACATCTCACCGAATATGTGGTACACAACCGACAAAGGAGAGCACACTATCAATAACATCGAATACGACCAGCCTATCACGGCACTGGAAGAAGTAATTGAAAAGGTGCAATGGATAAAAGAGAAGAAAGAGGAAGAAGAAGTGAGAGATGCAAAGATAAAGGAAAAAGAAGCCAAAGACAAGGAAGAACAAACGAGAGTTCACAACGAGTTAGATGCGTTGATAGAAGAACATAAAAACGTTCTCATATCCGGTGTGGCTTCTACGAAAGGCAATTCGTATATCCACCTGATAGATGGAACAAGCATCTACAAATACCACCACGACGACCGGGTAAAAGCTATTCAAAGACTCGCAGAAATAGACGATTTAATAATACTCAGAAACGTGATTGCACAACAGAAGAAGAGAATAGCAGACTGCGAAGCCGAAAAAGACAAGAGGAAAGAAGAGATTATCAAAGAAATGTACGAAAACCAGGATACTCTGGACATCGAAGATACCTACACGAAGACGCTGAAAGTCGTAGCAGAACCTGAAGACGACGATTGCTGAAAGAGGCATACGGGGGTTATTTATAACCCCTACTTTTATTTTTTCGCTTTTTACGCGGAGTGAAAAAAAGAATATGAGATTTGATTTGGAGAATGTTAAAAAATGTTTGACAGAGAAAGGTAAAGTTTTTACGGTTAGAAGTTATTGTTTAGAAAATTATACCGTTTCGATTGAAGGAATCGGTAAATGTAGAAGGATTCGAGGGTTTGAAGTTAAAAATAAAGATCAGATTAAGAAGTTTGTTAAGTTAAGTGGTTTCAATAATGTTAACGATTGGTGGAAAGCAATTGACGCATTTTGTGGTGATAAGCGTAAATGGATTTATTTAGTCAAGAAGCTTTAGTTTTTTTATTTTTTCCTTTTAGATAGCGGAGGAAAAACAATGATTGACAACTTTGTTACAACTCTATTCTCTATACCCTGTAAGCTAAGGGCGTTCAGGGACGATTCCATAGACAACCAGCCCCTTTGTATCGGTATTTTTGAGCATGGTAAATTCCGGGAGTTCGTAGAGTATGTTGGAAGTGAGCAATGTGTGAGTGAGGCGGGGGCGATGAACCCCGCGAAGGAAAATAGGAGGTGAAAAGAAAAAATGGAAGAAAAAGACCAGAGTATAATAGTATTCAAGCATGAAGACGGTAAGTTATACCGTCTCGTTGCACCGGTGAATTACACCGGTGACCAAGCACAGGTCGCACTGGAATGGCTCTTAGGTTCGCTGAAGCGAACCTATTATAGCGGGTTCACAGGCTTTGAGCTAAAAGTTCCAATGCCGAAATCATTTCAGGTGGAGGACACGTTCTTTCAAGTGGAATTGTGTGAGAAATGTGAGCGAGGCGGGGGCGATGAACCCCGCAAATAAGGAGGTGAAAAAGAAAAAAATGAAAATCGAAAAAATTGAAGTTGGAATATGCGGATCCTGTAAGCATTATCGTTGCGAAGAGTACGACCCATCCCCTCCTGGAGTGGCTTTGTCTCCAGGAACCATTACCGATTGCGAATGTTGTCGAGAAGACGACTTTGTTGACATAGAAGATCAAGGGTTTATAATTGAAGGAGAGGAAGGAGCAGACTTGAATCATCAATGCCCTTTGTGGGAACTATTAGAACTCAGATATTGTAGGAAGCATAAGCAATGGACTAATGGTGAATGTGATGATTGCGTATATGAAGAAGTGCGCGAGGCGGGGGCGATGAACCCCGCAAAGGAGGGATAAAACAATGGGTAAAAAGAAAATCGCAGAAATCGATGTAGAAGCTGAAAAGATGCGGAAAAACTTGTGGGAGAAAGGAATCAAAGTAACTTGGTTCTGGAAATCCTACGGGGAGGAGATCACGATACTGATTACAGAAAGCGCAGATGACTCAGAAGAGGAGAAGGAGCGAGGCGGGGGCGATGAACCCCGCAAAGGGTAGGAAGGAGGTGAAAAGAAAAGATGATATGCAAAGTATGCGGGAATGAATTAGAAAACGGGGATGAAGAGATGGATGGTATATGTGATGATTGTAGAGACGAGGAAAGAGAGATAGCGAGGCTTTAAAGCTTCCTCTTTTTCTTTTTATTTCGGTGTAATTCCGAGAGAGGTGACATAAACAAAACAACGCCTCAAAAGGTGAATACAAAAAAAGGAGGTGAAAAGGAAAAATGAGAATTGTAGTAGAAGGAGAAGGCGAGACTTTCGATTGCATGTGCTGCCACGGGCACATCGAAGAAGGAGTCGATTATTGCCCCCACTGCGGGGCAGGGATCCAGTGGGTATGGAAATAGAGAGCGAGGCGGGGGCGATGAACCCCGCATCTGATTTTTAAGAGGGGAAAAGGAAAAAATGAACACTACCATCTTTATTGACGGTTCTTGCTCACGAGACGGGACCATGCGCGTTGCCTAACGTAACAGTTGTGTTTTTCATAGTCTTATATGTTTTTAGGTGTATGCAAGTATCGTAATCCTAACACTAATGCAGATGCTGTATGCACATCCATACCTAAGTCCTGATTGATTATTCTTGCGTTCTTTGAACTGTACGCAGGGTTTACCTGTTTGAATTCTCCTCCTCGTTTTCGTATCATTATCTCTGCATGAGATAAAAACTCTCTGGCTGCAAACTTAGACATCTTGCGGTTACCTGTTTTACTACTTATGTTCTTCGCACCTTTCATCTTTAATCTCTCAAATACGAATGTCTTCACATCGTGAGCAGTAGCATACTTTATTAGTTCAGATAACGCTTTTAGTCTCGTATCTTTTGCTTTGTTCTCTGAATAGCCCGGACTATTTACTTCCGGGAAATTTTTATTTCTCGCTTCTATTAGTAATCCGTTACTTCTCATCAGCGTCATGTTAATCCTATCGCTATTTAAGTCGAAAGATGCAATGTTCTTCGCTTCTTTTTTAACTCTCTTTACGTTGTCTTTTTTCGCGTATAGTTCAACAGGAACGCTTATATGTAATCGATATCTATTATCTTTTAACGATATTCCCGCGGAGTAACCATAGTCTTCCAATTCGTTCAAAATTGGTAAATACCGTTTCTGTATTATTAGTTTCCCCGTTACCCACTCGTGCTTACCATCTGCATGTGCTATTTTTATTTTTACTTCGTTACCTTTTATTTTGATATTGCGGTTTCCCTCTTCCCTTCCCGCTCCTTTCCCGGTGCTGAATAAGAGTGGATTCTTTAATTTTAAGTGGTTCTGTTCTGAGTACAATTTCGCTTTCGCGTATGCTGCTTCGCAGTAGTGCGTGTTAGGGATAGTCCAGTATAAGCTTTTTACTATCTCTCCCTTCGATAGCCCCTTCTTGATAAGATGGTGTGCCTTCTCTACTGCTTCTTTGAACAATCGCATCGTATAAAACACCTTTGCACGTTCCAAATCTTCCAACTCCAGTTTCCCTTTTATTGTTGCTCTTGCTTCTTCTGTTTTTCTATCCATATCTTCATTGCCTCCTCTATCCCTTTCCCTAACGCCCCTTTCTTCTTTCCCTTCGCCTCTAATACTCCTCTCCTGAATGCCATCTCCACTTCGTCATCCACTTTTACGTTTATTATTCCCATTTTGTCTTCAACCTTTATATAGTAATAGAACTATATAAAGAAATAATGAGACCGATGATAATAGAGGTCGATGAACGCAATGCATCAGATGTCGCCGAACTCGTGGTGAGCGAAGTAGGGGAGAAATAGAGAAGCTGCGGGAAAAGGTGGCACTGAGAAGCCCGGGTGATGACCACTTAGGTGGGTTTATAACCACTTATTTGTGAACCCTTAACACACGGAAGATACTACACGTCGAAAGGAACAACAACCTTGCCGGTAAGCTTTTCTGAAAAAAGTAAACTACAAATCACTACAATTCCACCACCTTTACTTCAACCCGCGGCTCACCATAACTCTTCGTTGCATGTAACTCAACAACTTGCGAATCGTTTTTGTAAATTACGCCTTCCAAAGCATCTAAAATCGATTTGACGTAGTTATCAATATCTCCACGCTTTACATGATGAACTATTCTCTTCGATAAGCCCTTTGACTTCTTTAAATAAAAGGATAAAAAAACTCGAAGTGGACCCGTTAGCAAACCACCATCGGGAGCATAATCTTTAGCTACAGAAGCGACATGCGCTTCGTACTCCCTCGTCTTCTTCGGCGTGTACAATATCGCACGTTTACCTACTCTCGCCGCCTTCGGCCGCCCTTTCGGTACCGGATTACCCTCTATCACAAACTCTATTACAGAGCCGACACAACCATCTACCACCTGACTTTGTACTGCTTTCTCCATCGTGAAACTAAGCCGCCATCCCACGCAAATGCTTTTCAAAATATAAGGCGAAGCGCTGTTCCTCTGTAAACACTATTCGCTCTACCTCTTCATCCACTTCAAAAGTGCCAAAGTCGTACCACACCTCTACTTTGTTTTTGATTTTGGATTCCACGTTCTCGGTATCTCCAACTCCACTTTCGCTACACATTCTATATACCCCACCTCAAACAGCTTCTTTACCAACGCATCTACGCTATCGAAAGATAACTTATGCGTGACTCCTTCTTCATCCTCGAACTCCAACGAATTACCCTCTCTCGAAAAGCTTACTAGTTTCATTTATCCCTACTCCCCCCAGAATATGCTTCATACTTCATCACCCCCATTCCCTTCAACCAAATACACCTCGTTCCACCTACCATACCGTCCTTTGTTCACCTGCTTAACCCTAACAAGACCCGCTTCTTCCAGCATCGCTACACGATGCGAGACCGAACGATGCAACAGCTTATCACCAAGCGCAGCTACAATATCCGACACACGCACCGGAGTCTTTCCTATTCCTACTATCGCATCTAACGTCTCTTTGCATATTCGCTCTCGGCGTAAGTCATCCCTTATTCCACGTCCTATTCTCGCAAACTCGCTATCTATCGGTATCATTCTTCTCCTTTCTCCACATTCAAAGACACACGCTTTAATGATACTCTACCACCTTCGTTTCGTGCCACCAACAACCCACCTCTCGATTTTGAGATTATTAGGCATTCTCCCGATGCAAGCTTTTCGTATATTGGTCCCTCCAATATTTCCAAGTCCTCATAAAAACCGTTCACTGCCTTCACTAACTCGTTTATCTTCTGCTTAATCTCATTAAACCCATCTATTTCTTTTATCTTTTCCATCTTCTTCTTCACACCCCCAACGCACGTGCTAAACGCCCCATCTCATCCCTGGTAACTGTACCTATCTTGTCCCGCGTGGTCGATAGACCTTCCACCGAGAGTTGTATCGTATCATCACCTCGTTTTGGACCGTTCGCATCAAACTCCACTATCAAATTTCCTATTCTAACTTCCATCTTATTCCTTTCCCCCTATCTCTATATCTTTCCTTATCAGCTCCCTGATATAGTCCTCAACCGAAATCCCTAACTCCGTTGCCTTTGCAATTGCCCCGCTATTCAATCCCTTATCCAAACTTACGCTATATGTTGCCATTTTATTTCCTCTTATTAATGTTAATGTTGTGTTAGTATATAAAGCTTTTCGGTTTTTTCTTTTTTATATTCCTTACCCCCCCGAACACCACTGAACTATTGCGTTTACAGATTTAGCACACAGAAAGCCAACGGCTTTAGTCGTTGGATGAATGCGATATGTTTATATAGACGCAACGGATATACATATTAACAATAGCATCAAAAAAGTGAACGGATAATGGAAAAGATAGGTACAAAAAAATGTTATAGATGTAAAGAAGTAAAAGACATAGCCGAATTCAATAGAAACAGAGCGAGAAGCGATGGATTAGGTACACTATGTAAATCTTGCTCCAACGAAGTTGAAAAAGAAAGGCGCAAAAAGTATCCAGAGAGGTATAGAAAAAGAGATAAACGGTTTAGAGAAGAGAGACCTTTTTATATATGGGCACAGGCATCACTACGTAAACATAGAGAGAAAGGCATAAAGATAGAAATGAACATCAAAGAATTAGAAGAAATGGTAATTAATATTGATCGTTGCCCACTATGTGGATGCAAGTTAAAGCGTAGCAATGGCAAGGGACCAGAAAGAAACTCACCAACTCTTGATAGGGTAAATAACGAGAGTGAGGTAAGAAAGGATAATATAATGATAATTTGTCATCAATGTAACAAAACAAAAGGAGAACGAACACTAAAAGAGTTCATAGACTACTGTAAACACATCGCTTCTTTAGGAGATATAGCAATGCGTCCTAGCATAGATCAATCCATTGCAGACAGAGATGTAATGGAAGGGAGCACTGATACCCCGTAAGAGGCAATGGCGAGACGCCGCCAACCTCAGAACCCCACATGCTTTAGCGGTGGGAGTATGTCAGTTGTCATCATCTTCGCACGAAACCAACCACCACACCAGCCAGAAGAAAATGAAAAGGGGAATTAAAATACTCACGGGGTCCGGTCCAGGACTAGGACCATATCCGTATGCTAACAGGTCTGGCTCCGGTATCATTTTCTTATCCTTTTATTTGCTCACCTTCAATATCTTACATAACTCCCCACTCTTTGAATTTACCGTACCTGCGATTCTACGCAATCGCTTTATATCGCAACTCGCTGGACTGTCCACCGTAAGCACATTAAAATTATACGTACCTACAAGATAATCCACTATCTCACACCGCGCACGTACATCTAAGATTCGTGGATCTACATCTTGAGCAATCACATGATATCCTTTACTTCCACTGAACCTAAGACTGACTTCTTTTAATGCGAAGTCATCCAAAAGCGATTCATAGACTGTTATGGCATCCGCATAAGCTAACTTCAGGTTCTCTTCGCAATCAATATCAAAGAACAATGATGCACCTGACCAACCTTCCATCTGCGCAGGATACTTATAATACGCTACGGACACATAACAATCCAAAGGGGATTCATCACGGATAAAAGAAACGAGTGCTTCATGACTATCAAAAGTAAACTTACGTTTCATATAATTCTTACCACCAAAAGATTTGAAAACAAAGCCAAACTCACGCTTAGTTATATCCCATATCTCTTCTATCCCCATCCACCATCACCACCGTACAGCATAGAATGTATGATACCTTCGGAATGATTCGGCATACCAACTATATAATCTATGTCCTCAGTCCTCGTAATACCCGTAAAGACCAGCCGAGCCTCATCTCGCTCTACGTTAGCTTCAGGATGTGGCTTATAATCGAAGTTAAAAACACGCTCCGCCTCGCCACCCTTCACCGCAAAGTAAGTACCCACATACACATTATCCAGAATACGCACCCTATCTAAAGGCAACTCAAGCAGATACTCTTTCTGCGGTATTGTTGATTTTGGATCGCTAACAACCTGCATTAACTTATCCAATGAATCCACATTTTTAAAGAAAGAATAAAACGTTGATATTTCTGTACTACCATCTAAATGCTGTTGTTTGAACTCAAATTCTAATTTACCATCCTTAGCTCTTTGCTTTATACCCCTTTTTAAATGTTTAGCCGGAATCCGAGATAAGAATCGCGCCGCATTACGAACTTCAAAACCATCATCGTAGTACAAAGATTGTAACAAATTAAGTGTAGATGTGAAGACAGGACTGTTTAATGGCGAGCTGCTCCTACCGATACCTCGCGTAAGAATATACTCGTCTAAACATAAATCCATGAAGTCTGAAATCTTATTGTGTGTTCTAAACAGTAAAAACGTCTTAACATCACTCTCTGGAAGTTCCTCCAATACATCACGATAATCTATATCCAGTACATCACCCAGCGCATCTTTTGGCTCCACCGAATCAATAGTATGATCACCAATAATATGCGCGATTGTCCGCGCCGCTTCCCAAGGCAACCGAGGAACCCTATATGATTGACGTAACAATAACTCTTCCGGGCTCAGTTGGTCCGTTAAGTCGGGATCAGCAGCAGTAAAGAAATAAATACATTGGTTTTTATCAAGCGAGAAATAAACCTCTTCACAAGGCTCCATCCATTGTTTAACCAACTCAAACTGTAAGGGATTCAAATCCTGCGCTTCGTCAATCATCATATAATCTATATCCGCATTGAATGGTACTTCGTTCAGCACTATCTCCTGCAACATATCATCATATTCATACTTATTCCACGTTCTCTTATACGATTCCCAGCGCTGATACCATTCGATTATAAGCTGTGTAGGGAAGCTGGCAAGCGTTTTTAATTCCGCGGTACCTAAATGCGTGCGTTCTCGCATTGCCGCTCTAATTGCCTCTTCTCGGATATACCGCTTTTTTAAATACTGCCACCATGAAAATAAGATGTTCCCGGCAATTACTACATACTCTTCACCAACTACACCAAAACGCTCTATATCATCTATCGTCTTTACATACGTCGGTCTATACGGTATCCCCTCGGTAGCGCAAAAAGACTTGTAGTCTGCAACCTCAACAAAAGAGTTGTCCGCTTTCGTTAATCCTAATACACGACTTGATAACGAATGCAACGTCCTGAAATGTGGAAGTAGTTCTTGCGGGTAATCAAGTTCACGCATCTTGCTGAATATCGCTCGTGACGTTGCACGCGAAAAGCTTGAGAAGAGCACATTATCCGGACTGATACCCAGATCCTTAAACATATATTCTAATCTCTCACTCAAATATGTCGTTTTACCAGTACCCGGCAAGCCAGTAATCCTATATATCTTAGTCATCAAAAACCACCATCCTCCTCAACCTCTTCTTCATGTTCATGCATCTGCTCCGCAAGATTGATTTCACACTCTTCTATTTTGAACCGCCAGAAACGTTTCTTCTCTCCATACACACGCTTCTGCACTGAGTCACCCGCAATATACTCAGAAAGAACAGAACGTACCTTTCGACGGTTCTCTATCTGTAAAGCGCCTATTATCGAGTCTACAAGACAGAATACCGTGGATGGCTCCTCAACATTATAAAATAATGAATGGTATCCCAATGCCTTCTCAATGTCTGTATATATTATGCATTTCTTTAAATAGTTTATCGACTTCTCTATCAATACTTCGTCATCGCTTATCTCATGCGTCTTATTACCAGTATCCAACCAAAACTGTACTATCGGCGCCCAGTCACCACTTTTTAAATTGAAGTATTTACCAAGCCTCAACATATACCTCTTCAATGTTACACTAGACATCAATTGTAGCTCGGTAAACATAAACTCCCGCCCCATAATCTTTACTTTCAAATAGATACTTCCACCTTCTAAAATCTCTACGGAGTCTGTTAATCTGATAATATCCTCGGCATTATCTAACTCCGATGATTCTTCATGTATCAATCTTATTATTCCATAAAGCTCCAAAAACGATAATTCCGGCTTTACAGTTATATCCTCTACATAATAGATAATTTCGCCGTCACTATCTTCCACAGTGTATTTGCCTTTCAACGGCGTTTCATCTATAAAGAAATCGTCTTTTAAAACAACGAAACGCAGGGGCATTTAGATAGTTACTCCTTACTCGACCATAGACCCGCCCTCTCAAAACCTAAAGCTTTTCTCACTGTCTCTTCCTCTTCGCTACTCATATTTGGTGGGATAATTAGAACTATCTCGTCTTTAGAAAAACCCCGCTTTTGTAACAAACGCTTCGCTTGCTCTTTTAAAATTTTATGTGATTTATTTATCATTTAACACTTCTCCCTTCAATTTCTCCCTTTCTACTTCTAATCTGTCCCTTACTGCTTCTCTTACAAATTCCGCTTTCGATGCAAACGAATCCTCTTTTATATAATCATCTAACCGACTGTCGAGGCGTTCTGGAACTCTAATATGCCACATAGACCATTCTCGCTTATCTTTTTTATCCATCTTTTTTATCCCTCTTTTTTGTTCGCTCTTTTCCAATGTAACTATATTATATTTATATTGTATCCACACTATATAAAGACATCCCTTTACATAATATCACTTTGTGAAAACCTCGCTATGAGCTTTATTTGCGTTTTTGTCTCACGTGCCTCACGTAGACTTGCTGAAAAACCCTACCCGAGACGCAGACCCAAGACAAAAAAACCAACCTTTATAAGGGGATATATACCCCTTTTTATTATCATAAAAAGCTTATTTTTATCGCTTGTCTTATAGATATCTTGGGTGTCTTGGGTAGGTATAGATATCTAAAATAAAAAGGGGGTAGTTTTCCCTATATAGAGTGGTTTGTTTCAAAACATCGTAACACTAAATGGCAACGGGGAGATATGTATCTCCGCTCCTAAAAACAAACAGAGCAATGACGTATAAATAATAGTAGGCATAGTAAACTCCTATTTATAGAACTACAAATGAAGAATGAAGGCACACTGGCTATTCATATCCAAATCAAACGTTTGTTTCTTCACGTCTCAGGTATCAAAAACAGCACTTCAAAATAAAAAAACAAAAGTCCGCTACAAACCGTTTATACACCAATTAGACGCTTATAGAGTATGCAAAACATGGCTCGGCTTGGGTACAAAAAATAAATCTACGACGTGAGACACGCGAGACAGCCCGAAATTGTGTTACTTTGTGACACCTTCGGAACACCCGCCGATGCCACCGCAAATTATAAACGTTGTTTGATACTACCAAGCTGATGTCACTATATAAAGCTTACCATCACACCCGCGAAAATTGCATGAAAACTACACCTTTACAAAAGAGCCAAAAATGATAAATCACTGATAACTAACATCCACTCCGCTATCATCTTCCGCAATAGCACCCTCCGGATGAACCATCTTACGGAAACAGAACGAGCAATACTGTGCACGGTCCACCGGGATTCGATAACGCAGGTCTGACCCGCTGAGTTGCGACTGGGATAATAAATTAGTACCGTTAGTTGTATTACCCGCCCCTCCTCTTTACAGCGAATAGTATATGAAATTACTTCTTTTCTCTTAGCCGGTAAATACGTCGCCTAAACCGTCTTTTCCGTGTATAACCAAGGATAGTTTGTGAAAATACGCTTTGGGCTCGGTTTACCTCTCCGTACTCACCATCTCCTCGCAATAAGATGAAAGGAACAACCATCAGCAAAGATGAAAGGAACAACCATCAGCAAAGTACCGTATAAGAAAGATTAAAGGCACTGCAGACCCTCTAAAATGGACGAATAGGTTTCTGCTCGACTTCTCTCGATTTTTAGCTTGTCGCTTCCTTAACCTCCATAAATGCCCGCTATTGCAAAATATACGGGGATAACGAATTTAAAGCATGAAATCCGTTCTCCCCGTCTATTTCACAAAGCGACCATTTCTGAAGGTTACGTGTTCGACATAATCTAAAAACCGAGTAAGTGATCCGAGCAGTTTTTTCCTTGAAAAAAATTCGTCCATTTTATAGCGTCTTCGTTTAAAAGGAAATCAGTTTATTACAGGTCACGGCCTGCTGGAAATGGATTCTGAAGGTCGATGTCTCTGCTCAGGCGTTACCCCCATTCGACCTCCATAATCCATTTCCATCACCAGAGACTATCGCTCTGGACTCGAAAAAACGTAATCAGAAGCAAATGATAATGAACCCCTAAGCAGGGCGTTAGGGGCGATGAACGCGAACAGGGACGGCGAAGAAGGAAAGGGAGCGAAGAGCCAAGCGGGAAAAGCGGAGCAGCTGACACAAATACGCAGGGCTGAGAAGCCAAGCGCCAAAAGTGCTAAAG
>JACKQG010006805.1_pt1 | contig 11851 bp, 7 predicted proteins | sample 8237621 | NCBI WGS metagenome assembly JACKQG01 (sample SAMN15677084, study PRJNA649215) | marine metagenome | biome: marine; feature: Black Sea; material: saline water; isolation source: suspended particulate matter (SPM) from the Black Sea western gyre | collected 2013-06-09/2013-06-10 | depth...
TCAGCAGACACTTCCGCTCCTTCAAGCTGAACCACACCTTCTTTTAATAAATAATTTTTAGTCAGCACCTTACCACTAGTTACATAAACTATGTCTTTATAGTTTTCATACTCAATACTTGACACAATTAAATTGTATTCACCCTCAGGAACTTTACTAATACTATAGAAACCTGAAACATCTGTAACAACACCGTGCCTAGTACCTTCAAGAGACACGCTGGCAAACATAACTGCAGCTCCTGTAGCTTCCGATCTAATGAAACCCTTCACGGTTCCTTGAGAAAAAATAGAGGACGAAATCAGGGTTGTGAAAATCGTCGCTGCGAATATTAAGACAAAGCCTGTTCTAGTTTCTTGCATGGTTGCGCGAAGATAGATTATCTTTCGGCATGAAATCTGTATTTAACTAAATATGATAACTCGAACTCACCGCACTCCTTGGATTTTTTGTATCCTCTTCGCTACTTCAATTCTGTTTTCCTCTAATCTTTCTGCCCAAAAAGGCAATCAAGATGATGAAAGTAAGAATAAAAAACCTCTCATCACACAGGATGAATACAACAAGCTATTAATGTGGATTGTTGACGAGAAATACGAGAACGTTTTGTACAAATGCATTCGCTATACTGAAGACGAGAAGACTAAGAATCTACCTCTTCCGTATATATACATGGCCCAGGCTTTTTTAGGAATTCACGTAAGTGATGACCACGATCTTAGGGAGCAATATCAAGCGGATAAAAACAAGGCAATAAAGGACTGCTTAAAGTACACTTCTAAATTTGTTAAAAAGGACAAAGAGTCTGAGTACTACTTCGAGTTCATGGAATTCTATGACGATTTGTGGGAACATGCTACCAACGCTGCGGAGACAGAGATGGACAACGAAAAATACACAAAAGCCAAGTCGTATTACAAATATCTCACAAGCATTGACCCTGAAGATCCTGGCGCTTGGTTGATGTTTGCATCGGCATACCAACTCATTAATTCTAAGAAGGAAGCGGCGGAAACTTATGAAATCGCAAGGAATCTTCTCATTGAACAAGGTGGCAAAGGTCTTCGCGAAGTCCAAACAGATCTTCTTCACTATGCAATTATCTACAACGCAGAACTTCTATCAACCATTGACCGAGCTGCAGCCTTAGAGTGGTTAGCGCTGGGCGAAGACCTCTTCCGTGGCGACAAAGAATTCGAAGCCGTTAAGCGCAGTATCGGAGGATGATGGTTGAAGTAGTCGACAATTCGTCAACTAACGACCAACCCTTTCTATGCTCATCATGGCTAAACAACTGTGGAGCTGAATATTCTGTTTTTAAGACCAACAACACATTTTCCGCTCTCTCCAGGTTTTCATTGCGTGGCGTAAAAGTTCTTGCCACCCCTCTTTGGGCTCTTGACTGTGGTTTATCAAATAATTGCTCTCAATCAGATTTTATCGCTCTTACGACGTGTTGGCTTTCAAGGCCTGAGGCAATCAAACTCATTGATCTCCCTCCCTCCAACTCCAACACCACTTTTGTCAGACATCACGCGCCAACGGGATTTAAAACCCAGTGGCGTCATACCAGGCAAATCGATCTTCATTCTCCTCTTCCTCCCACACGCCGAAAGCAAATTCGCCGAGCGGACCGTGCTGGAATCACATGCCAGCTTGTAGATGATTGGAGATACGTGACTGAACTCCACGCTGAAAGTCGAAGTCGCAAGGACTTAAAGTCAAACAACGCTCAGCTTTCGAAGCTCCTGACAGCTATTTCTTCTGAGGCTTTCAGCTTTGCCGTAGAAGCTGTCGATGCGAATGGCGAGTGTATCGCGGCTGGGGGGTTTGTGTTCGCTTCTACTGACACGTGTCTCTATTCCTTCGGAGGCCAAATCCGAAGTCAACAGTCCGGAATTGCTTCGGTTTTAATGCTTTCCTTCGCTATGGCACATGCACTTGAAAAAGGCGCATCTACATTTGACTTCGGAGGAAGTTCAGATCCTGGGGTTGATCGATTTTACAAGGAGTTCGGCGCGGAATTCGTGCCTCGAGCGAGGTTAGTTGCTGTTGTGTGGTGGCTCCGACCTGTTGTTTGGGCTTTATCGCCATTTGTGGAATCGGCTAAAATGCTTCGCTGAGACTGCTTGATATTCCAGTGCTACTTTTTCAAAGGTCGTGGAGCTGAGGCATACATAGATTCAATAATTTCGACGACATCTACCCCCTCAGAAATCGGAGTTGATAGAGTAGCGCCACGGCGAAGCACATCAACGACGTTAGACATCACGTGGTGATGGTTGGAAGCAGAACCTTTGTACAAACCGTAATCGTTAGGGGGCTCAGCGGCTGGAAGAGTTGGCAATTCGTAGCCTTGCACATCACAGTGAACCACTTCATTCATATACTGACCTCCAATTCGTATCGTTCCCTTTTCGGCAATTAGGGTGAGTGAACTTTCGAAGTTGGCGCGATCAAGAGCTGTTGAAAAGGTAAATGTCCCAAAACCTTGACGTTTAAAGTCGAATGAGATTGACCCGGAATCTTCGAATTCAGTATTATGCAAATGTGATTGATTGCGGAAAATGGCACGTGGAGACGTAATTCCTCCAAATATCCAATACATCACATCAATAAAATGTGAAAATTGAGTAAAGAGAGGACCCCCATCTAAAGCAAGGGTTCCTCGCCAATCAGAGGCTGCGTAATATGAATCGTCGCGGTTCCAAAAACATTGTATATGAACTTGGTGAATTTTGCCTAGAGATCCAGCATCCACTAACCCTTTAAGCCAAATAGATGGAGGAGCAAAACGATTTTGCATCACACAAAAAACATGTTTCCCTGAAGAACTTGAGACTTCAGATATCAATTTAGCATCTGAAAGAGATAGTGCTATGGGCTTTTCAAGAACGACATGACACCCAGATTTTAGAATCGCAATGCAATGCTGGGCATGAAGTCCATTTGGAGTACATACACACACAACTTCTGGGAGATCTACAGAGCTAGATTCAGCACTTGAAAGCAGAGATTCTAAGGAATCGAAAACCGAAGGCATTTCTGAATCCGACTGAGCCACAAACGCTACTGGAGCAATATCTGCAATTGCTTGCAGTGTCGCACCAGAATGGGCTGATATAGAAGCCGCGTGACGCTTCCCGATATGACCGTAAACCAGAACGGCGAATGTAACGGGGGTGACTGTGGAATTGTTATCTTGAGTATTCACGGGGGTAAAAGTAAGGGGAATCGGACAGGGTGGCATGTTTGGGTGATGAGAAAAAGATAAAATGACATATAAAACTGACAAGTTGAACGTCGTGCCAAAGAAATTTTTAGTGGCAAGGGATTTGCCTAAGAGCAGATATAAACTAAAAAAATAAATTTAATTATGAGTAAAATCATCGGAATCGATCTCGGGACTACCAACAGCTGTGTCGCAGTTATGGAGGGAAATGAACCCGTAGTAATCAACAACAGCGAAGGAAAGCGTACTACGCCTTCTATCGTTGCATTTATCGCTGACGGCGAAAGAAAAGTAGGTGAGCCAGCAAAGCGTCAGGCGATCACTAACCCTACGAAGACTATTTCTAGTATCAAGCGTTTTATGGGCTCATCGTTCAAAGATGTTGCTGAGGACATTAGACGTATGCCATACGAGGTGATTAAAGGTGATAACAACACTCCACGAGTGAAGATTGACGACCGTTCATACACACCACAAGAGATTGCAGCTATGGTTCTTCAAAAGATGAAGCGCACTGCTGAAGATCACCTTGGAACTGACGTAACTGCAGCAGTTATCACTGTTCCTGCTTACTTCAACGACGCTCAGCGTCAAGCTACTAAGGAAGCTGGTGAGATTGCAGGCCTTGAGGTGAAGCGTATCATCAACGAGCCGACTGCTGCTGCTTTGGCATACGGTTTAGACAAAAAGTCTATAGACCAAAAAATCGTTGTCTTCGATCTCGGTGGCGGAACGCACGATGTGAGCATCCTCGAATTAGGAGACGGTGTGTTTGAAGTTCTTTCTACTGATGGTGACACTCACCTAGGTGGAGACGACTTCGACCAAATTTTAATCGAGTGGTTGGTTGCTGAATTCAAAGAGGAGAATAGCGGGGTTGATCTAAGTAAAGATCCAATGTCTCTACAGCGTCTTAAAGAAGCTGCTGAAAAAGCCAAGATTGAGCTTTCAAGCACAACTTCCACAGAAATTAACCTTCCTTACATCATGCCTGTTGATGGTGTACCGAAGCACCTTGTCCGCTCTCTAACTCGTGCGACATTCGAAAAGCTTTGCGATGATCTAATCAAGCGCTCTATCAAGCCATGTCAGTCAGCACTTAAAGCTGCAGGTCTAAGCAAGAAAGACATTGACGAGGTTATCTTGGTCGGTGGTTCTACACGTATCCCCGCTGTTCAAGATGCTGTGAAAGCTTTCTTCGGAAAAGAGCCTTCTAAGGGTGTGAATCCAGACGAAGTGGTAGCTATCGGAGCAGCCATTCAAGGTGGTGTACTTTCAGGTGATGTGAAAGACGTTCTTCTTCTAGACGTTACTCCACTTTCTTTAGGTATCGAGACTATGGGAGGAGTATTCACTAAGCTCATCGAGGCTAACACTACAATTCCTACTAAGAAGTCTGAAACTTTCTCTACTGCTGCGGACAACCAACCAAGTGTTGACCTCCATGTTTACCAAGGAGAGCGCGCTATGGCTAAGGACAACCACCGCATCGGTCAATTCCAACTATCTGACATTCCACCAGCACAACGCGGGATTCCACAAATCGAGGTTACTTTCGACATCGACGCGAACGGAATCATCAACGTGAGTGCGAAGGACAAGTCTACTGGAAAAGAAAGCAACGTACGTATAGAAGCTTCTTCAGGTCTATCTGAGGCAGACATCGAGCGCATGAAGTCTGAAGCTGAAGCGAACGCTGACGCAGATAAGGAGGCGAAGGAAAAGGTTGAGACGATCAACCAAGCTGACTCTTTGATATTCCAAACTGAGAAGCAACTCAAAGAATTCGGTGACAAGATTCCTGCTGAAAAGCTCACTCCTATCAACGAAGCGCTTACAGAACTCAAAACAGCTCACGAACTTGCTGACGTTGACGCATGCAAAGACCGCATCGAAAAGCTCAATACTGCATTCCAAGCTGCTAGCGAAGAAATGTATGCAGACAAGGGTGCTGGAGCAGCTGACGAAGACTCCACTGAAACTGACTCTGGCGCTTCAGGAGAGCAAGAAGTAACAGACGTTGACTTCGAGGAAGTAAAAGACGAAGATGCTAAATAAAACTAGCAACGTTTAAAATTTACAAAGGTCCTCATTTCGGGGACCTTTGTTGTTTAAAATAGTTTGGTTAAGTGACTAATAAACTTCACCTTTATAGTAGACTTATAATATAAATATTAATATACAAATCAAATGTTTGACTACCTTGGAGGCATGAGTCAATCAAATAAACCAAATAGAAGGAGTTTCATCGGAAAGCTCGCATCATTAGGCGGCGTACTTGGCCTTGCTCCATTCGCTATTCACAGAATGATAGGTGCTGAAATTGCTAAACCTGTAAGCACAATTACTCCTTTTGACAAACCAGGTGCGACGATGGTGAGCACTTGGAATCATGGAATACAGGCCAACATGGCTGGGTTTAACTCACTCTCAAATGGTGGGACTGCCCTCGATATGATAGAAGCGGCAGCGAAATTGGTTGAGGAAGATGCTGAGGGTCTTTCTGTAGGGCTTGGCGGATTGCCCGATAGAGATGGAATCGTGACGCTTGACGCCTGTTGTATGGATCATACAGGTAGAGCTGGTTCTGTAGCAGCAATGCAAGACATCATGTACCCACTCTCCGTTGCTAGAAAAGTCATGGAAAACACGCCACATGTTATGCTCGTGGGTGAAGGCGCTAAAATGTTTGCCTTAGATTCAGGATTCAAAAGCACGAACCTCCTCACTGAAAAAGCGCGTAAGGCATGGCTCAGATGGATGGAGAAACACGATTACAAACCCGTCATCAATATTGAAAATCACGACACAATAGGGATTCTTGCATTGGACAATGAAGGTCGACTTTCAGGGGGTTGCACAACAAGTGGCGTAGCATATAAGATGCACGGCAGAGTTGGCGACAGCCCCATTATAGGAGCTGGACTTTTTGTTGATGGAGCTGTAGGTGCTGCTACCGCTACTGGATTGGGAGAAGCCGTGATGAGAACAGTGGGCAGCTTTTTAGTGGTAGAACTTATGAGAGGTGGACTTCATCCCCAGGCGGCATGTGAAACTGCCGTGAAGCGAATCATAGACTCTATGGACGTAAGCAACCTACAGGTAGGATATTTAGCACTCGATAAATCAGGGCGTCATGGTGCTCACGCAATCCACTCTGGATTTAATTACGCTTTAACGACTCTGAAAACTGAGAACTTAATTGATGCAACTCATGGTTAAAGATCCTGTTACATCATCTCCATTTTACGCTTGGTGGAGAGTCATAAGACCCCTCAACCTGATCATTATTGCTACCGCAATTGTCGTTCTTAGATGGAGTTATTACGGCGCATTTACAAATGGTGTCGATTTGCTGTTAGAGTGCCTGATTATGCTTCCCTTGGTTTTCTTAGCTGCAGGAGGAAATATTATCAATGATTATTTCGACATTAAAGAGGATAGAATTAACAAACCAGAGCGAGCTTTAGTTGGTCGAGTTCTAAAAAGACGAATTGCACTCGTAAGCCATTGGACACTCACAGCTGTCGGAATCGTGCTTGCGGCATCTTTGTCCTGGAAAATAGGAAACTACATCCCCCTTGTGATAGCTATTGCCATTAGTATTGTTTTGTTTTTCTACTCTACCAAACTTAAAGGTCGCGTCCTTATCGGAAATTTTGCTGTTGCAGCTTCAATATCCTCCGTCATTCCATTTTCATATGCTGATAAAATCGACACCTCAATGACGACTTTGAAGAATTTCACAATGTTTATTTGGGAATTTGGAGCATTACTTGGACTAACTTTCATTATCGTCTTGACACGTGAATTGGCAAAAGACATCGAAGATATCGATGGAGATAAAAAGGCCGGCCACCTCACTTTCCCTATTGCTTACAGTCCTCAAGCGAGTTGGCGTCTAATCACTGCACTTGTTGCCATACTGGTATTCAGTGCCGGATGGATAAATATGAACTCAGAACTCGATGTGACCCTAGGTTTATTCACAGGAGTCACTCTCAGCATCGCCTATTTTACATGGAAAAAGAAAGCCACGCAGGTATCTGCATGGCTTAAACTTCTTCTTGCGGCAGGGCTTTTACTCTGCTACGTAACTAACGCGGGTGGTCTGGTCTGACATCGTTTCGATCTTGACACCTTTATTTCCTTGAGCCCAAACCCTGCCCATCAAATCATACTCCCCTACTACTCTACTCCCCTCAAACATATCAAGGTCAGTCATTCCAACTACAGTCCTCACATCGAATGCCATACCACCTGGAATAGCTCCCGCCTGGAAAGAAGAGATTAGGTTGCCTGAAACATCTAAGATTTGGACTTCAGCGGCATCAACAAAATTTGTAACCGTCGCATAAACATTCCCGTTTACAGGATTCACTGCCATGCTGTAATAAACATCCGTAGCAGGCCCCCACATCTCAGGTGAAGGAGTCAAATCTGAAACGGACGCTTTGCGCATCCCTGTCTCGTTTTCGATTTGGAATACAAGCTCATCGCCTATGAGTGTAGCGGCGTTGCAGGCTGACGAAACACCAGCCACAGTTATCGTGGTCACTAAAGACTCAGAAGCCCCTAAGGATGGCAACTCAACACGGGACAGACTCGTTGCAGACCAATCCGTGTTATTCACCATCAGGACCTCGTTCTCAGTCACTTTCAAATGGACTGGATTCTTCCCCTCCTCTCCCAAATCGTACTCTTCATACTCTCCGGATTCTAAGTCATAAACCCCCAACAAACCCACTTCATCTCCCCAGGTAAACGCGTGGTTAATCGCAATATATGCAAAGCCGTTTTTAACAACTAAGCCCTCAGCATCAAACCCCACTCCTTCTGTTGCAGGCAACTCTCCTTCCCACAATAATGTTTCCGAATTAAACCAAACAAAGTACGTTTCAAACTCTACCGAACCCCAGGTTTCAGAATCGTATTCACCTCTCGTCGCATATATCGCCCCTTCATAGTATGCAAGCTTGCGCACCCCTTCCATTTCAACAGATGCTTCCACTTCGTATGTATCTAAGTCGAATCTATAGATCATATTATCTGCTGCCGCGAAGGCCGCTCCATCCGCTATAATTACGTCAGTTGTAAACCCCGCCCCCTCAAATTCCATCACCTGAGTAAAAGTCGCTTCAGTTGGATTATACACTCCCACTGATGGTATTTCTATAGACCCACCCTCGTTCATTACCCACACCGCATTGACCACTTCCACTTGACCATTCACACTCCCTGCTCCCATGCTCACAAAATTCACGAACATTAAAGAGACAACTACTTGTAAAATACGATTCATAATCTTTTTTTTTTTTGTAAAAATAACACTGAAGCTTACATTAAAAACAACATTTAAAAAATGTTTTGACTTAAAAAAAGGGTTAGTCAATTTGACTAACCCTTTCTTATTATAGTGAACAACTACCCGATCTCAATTCCATTCGAACCAAGCAATTGATATATCACTCATATACAGTGCCCCAAACTAGGAGGAAGTCTAATAGATCTATAGCTTGAACAAGTCCATCACCATTGAAATCTGGACACACTTGGTATGTACAACTTGAATCTTCAGTGTTCGCAAGGTGATTGTAGTTCAGAGCTACACTGTCAGTACACCCAGTGAACACACAGTTGCCCATGTCCATCGTAGCTGAAGGATCGTAGTTAGATGCAGTTGGATAAGTACAGCCATTTGCATTTGCCGTGAATACATCAGCAAGAGCGTCAGGAACAACTCCACAAGCACTATCAACCCAATCAATAGACCAGTTAGGTCCAGCTTGTCCGTAAGATATCAAGAACATTAATAAATCCTCAAGTTGAACGATACCATCTGAATTAAAGTCTGCATACATCGGTGTATTCGTACAGTCACTACTATCTGTATTTGCATACTTGTTGTAGTTATTGTACTCATCGCTTACACATCCAAAGAATATACAAGAACCATCGTCATCCGTTGCCGAATCATCGAAGTTCAAAGCTTTCTCATAGATACATCCTGGAACTTCATCAACATCGCATATACCATCACCGTCAACATCTGAATCACATATGGTAGGACAGATACCTGAAGTATCAGGGAATACACATGTACCATCGCTTAAAGTAGCCAAAGCGTCATAGTTACATGCTGAAGGTGCAATACACCCAGAGCAGGTAGTAAAGTCACATGAACCATCATCTAATAAAGCTTGCCAGTCGAAGTTACAAGCAGTATCAGCAGTACATCCAGATGATGAGTATTGGCAAGAGCCATTATCATCAGTCGCAGCTGGATTGTAATTAGATGCAGTTGAATTCGTACATCCAACTACTTCGTTTTCATTACAGATTCCATCAGCATCAGTGTCAGCTAAACATGTACCAGCACAATCGTGACCAGCATCCGCAAATTCACATGTACCATCAGGGATAGTAACACCCGTATCATAGTTACAAGCTGAAGCAATCATACATCCATAGCAAGAAACCAAATCACAATCACCATCACTTACAGTTGCAGTTGGATCATAGTTACAAGACATCATATTCATACATCCTAACACATCGTATAGACAATTGCTATTATCTATAGTTGCAGCTGGATCGTAGTTGCTTGCAAGATCATCTGTACATCCGTAACAGGTGTCGTACACACATGAACCATTGTCTGTAGTAGCAATCGCATCAAAGTTGCAAGCGATGTCATTTGTACAACCATAAATTATACATGAAGTGTAATCACATGAATCCTGCACCTCTGCAGCTGGATCGTAGTTACAAGCTTCTTCATGCATACATCCTAGTATTGCGCATAAATCACCGTTTGAATCGAAGTAATTACAAGCAGCAGCTTCCTCTAAGTAATTACACGCTAAAGGATCAGCACAAGCTTCACCACCAGGCATTCCACCGAGACAAGAGAAATCACAAGATCCTGGTAGGTAGTAATCAAAAGTTGGATCGTAGTTACAAGCAAATGAAAGAGTACAACCTCCTACCTGAACAATACAAGAACCGTTATCTTCAGTAGCGTTAGGGTTAAAGTTAACCGCTGCAATATCTGTACACCCAAATATCTCTAACTCATCACAAATGCCATCATTATCGATATCGTTATTACAAAGTCCATCACAGTCAACAAACTGACTTATTGGATAAGTACAATCGCCAGGAGCATTTATTGTTGCTGAAGGATCGTAGCTACAAGATGTCTCGTCCATACAACCTGAACATGATGTAAAGTCACAAAGCTCGATTGCTAAGTAATCAGCACTACCATCATAGTTACACGCAAACACAAGAGTACAACCTCCAACTAAACAAGAACCATCATCACCAGTTGCGTATGGATCATATCCTGGGTTAGTTATATCTGTACAACCAAGAACCTCTAACTCATCACAAACTCCATCTTCGTCGATATCGTTTATACAGTTTCCATCACAATCATAAGGATAAACAGAATAAGAACAACTTCCGTCATTAAGACTTGAGCTAGAATCATAGTTACATGCTGCTGGATTTGTACAACCCGCACAACTTGAGAATTCACAAGAACCCTGCAACATATAATCTGCATCTACATCGTAGTTACAAGCGTATGGGATCACACAGCCTCCAACTAGACAAGAACCATCATCAATGTTAGCTGATGGATTGTATCCAGGGTTTGTAATATCCATACAACCTGATATCTCTAACTCATCACATATTCCGTTACTATTATCGTCATTTAAACAGTTTCCATCACAGTCATATGCGAAGAGTGGATATAAACAAGAGTCATCATCACTGTTAGCGGAAGAATTATAGTTACACGCATTTTCATCGGTACAACCTTCTACAATTTCTGTGAAGACAATGATCTGAACAAACGTAGATGAATTGCCACAATCATCCACAGCTGTGAAAGTTCTCTGAATTGTAGTAGTAGGTCCATCTATTTCGAGAACGACATCTTCATAACTCCATAAAGGTGAGTTGTCACAACCATCTTCAATAAGTACAATCGGATCATTATTCAATACATCACCATCAGGAGCACTAAGTGTTAAAGCTTCACCGCCTTCCACATAAGTAAACACAGGTCCTGTAGTATCTACAACACTAATTACTTGAGTTACAGATGTTGAATTACCCGCTTCATCGGTAGCGGTAAAAGTTCTTAGTAAATTATAATTACCACCACAACTACCAGGAAGAGTTATAGTAGTAACTGTCATTGTAACCTCACTACAGTTATCTGTAGCAGAAGCGTCATCAAGTATAATCCCCGAACCACACTCCATTGTGTAATCCGCTGGAGTTGTCATTTCTGGAGCTGTTGTATCAACTACAGTAATAGTCTGTGTAGCGGAAGCAAAGTTTCCACAATCATCAGTAGCTGTGAATACACGTGTTATAATGTAATTACCATCCGCATTACCTGCAGCTGAGTATTCGTTTAAAGTAATCTCAACATTGCCACAGGCATCAGTAGCAGAAGCATCTTCCAATGTAAGTTCATCAGAACACTCAGCTATGTAATCAGCTGGGATAGTAAGCTCTGGAGCTGTCGTATCGACTACTGTAATAACCTGAGTCGCGATCGCTGAATTGCCACAATCATCTGTTGCGATAAACACACGT
>JACKQG010004265.1_pt2 | contig 11849 bp, 7 predicted proteins | sample 8237621 | NCBI WGS metagenome assembly JACKQG01 (sample SAMN15677084, study PRJNA649215) | marine metagenome | biome: marine; feature: Black Sea; material: saline water; isolation source: suspended particulate matter (SPM) from the Black Sea western gyre | collected 2013-06-09/2013-06-10 | depth...
TGGGCCGACAGGCCGACGGCGGCGATGCCGCCGCCCTTGCCGTTGCCGCGATTGTGCATTTGAACCGAGGGTTCGTAAATATGGCGGCCGCGAACCGGTATGGACGAAATGAAGCCGGTGACGCCGCAGCCGCCCTCTTCCGCCGCTTTTTTAACGGGGATCTTCCCGTGGGGCAACTTGGCCCTTGAGGCCAGAATTTTATCGATAATGGCTTGGGTATTGTAACGCATATTAAATCACCATCTTATAGTTGGGCGCCGGAACGTACTTTTTTCTTTCGTCTTCTTCCAGGTAATCAAGATGCACCAGAAGATCGGTACGACCCACAAGTTCCCGGAAACTGCGCAAGCCGCACTGTCTTAAGGTTTGGCACCATTGTTTGCGCCAGGCCGTGTACATATTGACAATACGATGCTCGGTCCATTGTTCGCTGGTCATATATCCCAGCTCGGAATCGGTTGTGGCGATGCCGCGTGCGCATCCGCGACCGCTTTCACAGTTCCCGCAGCGGACACACTCGAGGGCGACCAGTTCCGCCGTTCCGATGACCACGCCGTCGGCTCCTAAGGCAATTGCCTTGGCCACATCCATGGCACTGCGAATGCCGCCGCTGGCGATCAGGCAAATTTTATCCCGCACCCCTTCACTCTGGAGGAACTGATGCACCTTGGGGATGGCGTACTCGATTGGCATGGCGATGTTTTTCTTGGCAATATCCGGCGCCGCCCCGGTACCGCCGTAACTGCCGTCCAGGTGAACAATGTGTGCGCCGGCATAGTAGCTTCCCACCGCCACCATGTCCACGTCCGTAGGGGTCGAGACTTTAACGGAAACCAGGGCACGAGGGTTGATCGCTTTGACCCAGTCTATGTGTTTTTTGTGGTCCTCCACCGAGTAAACACTGTGAAACGGAAAGGGCGAAAACAGCGCATTCCCTACCACCGTTTCGCGCATGGCCGCAACCTTGGGCGTGACTTTATCACCCAAAAGATGCCCTCCCAATCCGGGCTTGGCGCCCTGGGCGTATTTAAATTCAACCACCGGTGCAAACAGGATCGTTTCCTCCCGCACGCCGAACAGACCGGTAGCGATTTGGGTAATCACGTGCTCGGCATAAGGCACCAGCTCCAAGGGATAGCCGCCTTCACCGGTGCAGGTTAAGGTGTTCAAACGCCGGGCCGCCCGCGCCCGGCCGACAATGACCGGCAACGCCGTAGACCCGAAAGACATGCCGCCGCCGTAGCACGGAATAAAAATGGTCTTTTCAATCCGCCCGTCGCCGCGTTTGTTCAGATCAACGCTGGTATCCATCTGTTCGTCGGGCAGGTTCAGGTAGGCTTCGGGGTCCGGCAGCCGGAATCGAATTTTGTCGAAACCGCCGCCGGAGTTGCCCAGATCGTACTCCAGATCAATCACCGGCAGGTTTCCGGTTTCGGCCATGTGCCAGTGCCCGATCAGCATCTCGGCGGGCCAGCGATAATCTCCCAGGGTTTCCAGGATCGGATTGATTCGCAGTGTCAGGGCCTTTTCCGGACAACGGGCAATACAGTAAAAATCATTCTGCTGGCATGCAAAGCCGATACAGCGGTGATCTTTGGGACGTATCGGCCGCGAATAATTGTCGTATCTGGGGTGCACCCCGTAGGGGCACAACCGGGCGCACAGACCGCAGGATGTGCACCGCATATTTCTGCGAATCGTATATTTGCCGATGGGATTGCGAAAGCGCGACGGCGCCGGCACAATCTCGGGCATCTTGATCTTGTCTGTTTTATTCAACATTTCTTATTCCAATCCTGCCACTTTTTTGGGGCCGAATATCGGACCGAAACTTTCCATTTCCAGATCCTCGAACCACATGGAACGACCGACCTCGCCCCGCAGTCTTCTGACTTCGCGGATGCCCATGGCGCCCATAACCTCGATGAGCTGGTTGTGCCAGGCCCCCATCAGATTGATGATTCGCTGGCTGCCCCATTCCGGGTCGATGGGATTATCTAATTTTACCGGGCAGGACAAACCTTTGCGGCAGCGGTAGCATAACCGGCATTCCAGGGCGATGGAAAGCGGGTTGTCCACCACCACGCCGTCGGCTCCGCAGATGATGGCTTTGGCCATGTGTTCGGCCATGGCAATGCCGCCGGAAAAAACCAGATTCAGCTTCTGCCTGACCGAACCATCAACCAGCTCCAGGTGAACCAGACGAATCATTTCCTTTAAAAACCGAGGCTTTTCCGCATATAGCTCCCGGCCGTAAGCGTCGGCAAAAAAATGGAAAGTATCTGCACCGGTATTTGACAGTTTCAGCGCACGCGTTGCCGCCCGGCCGTCCATCGGAATGCGAACCATCAGAATAATCTCCGGTTTTAAGCCTCGAATACGGGTAAAGGTTTTTTCCAGATCGAAAGCATACGCCACTTCCACGGCCCGGCTTTTTAGGATAAGATCTTGATGATACCTGAAATTGTCAGCGGTAACACTGGGTACCAGATTTTCGGCAAAGGGAAACAAAGCCTCGGTATAGTCTTCGGGACGAACGATCATCAGGCTGCCCAGGACCCGTGCCGCCTTAGCCGCCGATATCCGTATCTGTTCGCTGATGATTAAGTCCGCAGGTAACTGGAACAAAAAAGGCACCGGAAGTTCCAAAATAGGCGGTACCTCGACGGCCAGATTAAAATTTTCATCAAATTTTAAGGGCGTGATCCGGCGGGAGAGCTCGATACAGGTATTGATATATTCACGGCCATGAATGCCGTCCCGGGTGGGGCGCACGATTTCAGACATGTCGGTCCACATGGCGTCAAAACCGGCCGCCACAAAAGGTCCGCCGTAACCGGCGCCAGAAACCGGAATTTTTCCGGTGTGAGCCTGATACCATAGCTTGCGGATGATATCCGCCCGCCAGTAGTGGTCCCCCAGGGTCCGGTACTCGGGATTGATCACCCGTGAAAAAATGCCTTTGGTGCATTCCTGCACGCATCGAAAACAGCTCTGGCAGCCATACAGGTATTCAGGCTCCTCCATGGAACTGAAATGCTTATAATTATCCTTGAAAATGCCATAAACGCATTTTTTCTTGACACATTCCCGGCAGCTCCCGGCGCAGTCTTCCCGAAACTCAACCGTGGCGTATTTCCCGATCGGTTGAAACCGCGGCGGCATCGTTTTTACCGGAACGTGATACTTTTTGGGCATGTAATCCCCCTAAGATTTCGATGATGTAATTTTATTTTTTAGATCATATGATCCTTGCGAACCAGTTTGCGCGGTCCCCCGGAACCACCGGGACGCCAGTCCTTGGGCGGAATGTACGTCAATAAATTATCCGGTTGTCCCAGCAAGGTCAAACGATCGATAATCAGTTGCCAGGCGCAGTCGGTTTCAAGACCAATTTCGCATTGTCCGTTCCGGGAGCCGCCACAGGGACCGTTTAAAAGCTTTTTGGCACAGCGGGTAAGCGGGCAAACCCCCCCGAACAGGGCCAGCATGCAATCCCCGCAACCGGAGCACTCCTCGGTGAAAAAGCCCGGGCTTTCCAGAACCCCGATGAACGTTGTGTTCACACCCGGCAAAACAGGGACCTTGGCAAACCGTCTGGCGACAGCCTGAACGCCGGCACCACAGGCCAGGGATAATACCGTGTCGTTGCGAGCGATGGCACCAGCGCTCTCCTGGATGAACTCATCTTCGCACTGACGTTCAACGGTGAATTCTTCAATTTCGATAGCCCGGCCTTCTTTCTTAAAAGCCAGCCGCAGGGCGGACGTCAGCGTGGCAACCTCGTCTTCACCTCCGGCAAAGCAGGTTTTGACACATGTACCGCATCCCAGGATGAGCAACTTTTTAGCGGACGCAACGATTCCCTTGATTTCCGCAATGGGTTTTTGTTCTCCGACAATCATTCGATTAACCTTTTCGTTCCTTAAAATTGATTTTGCGCATTTTCCTGCCTGGGCAATCTCGTCCAGGCAGAAATAATCTAATTTGTCTGCGTGTGTCTGTGGCTATAAAATATTTTGGACACCAATGAGTTTAAATTTAATTACGCCGCCGGATTGGGACCCAGTTCGGCAAGGTCCGAGAAGGTTCTGCGTAAGATTACGGCAACCGACGCCTCATCTTTAGAAGGTATATTAAAGATCGACAGCCTCCGGCCGTCCAGGCCGATTTCGTCCAGTAACTTCTGAACCCACTCAACCCGTTTTCTGGCCCTGATGCTGCCCTGAACGTGCCGGCACTGTTCCTCGGGGCACACCAGAACAACCACAGCATCCGCACCGGCTTCAAAGGCCTTCAGCAGAACAATATCCTTGACCATTCCCGAACAGGGCAGCTTGACGACGTGCAATTCGCAATTATCCTCACCGCCCCCGGGTAAAGACACCCCTTCGTAAAAAATGTTTATACAATGAAATACGGTTATTTTAGGCTTAAAGTTCGGATCCATTTTCTGCCTACGCCCTGTCCGGATGATTTTTTTTTTAAAATTTTAGTTTAACATTTCCTTAAAACCATAAAAAAGGCGTCTAACCCAAAAAGGGCCCAGACGCCTTTGTCTTGTATAAAAAACTCGGCACACCTTTGTACAAAGTTTTTTGGAAACATTTAAACTAAATATATATTAGCAATTTGTCAAGTAAAGTTACAGGAAAACCGTCAAAAAACAAACATGGTTAAAATTACAGGCATTATGGTCCCTCATATATCCTAATATAGCCTACCTGCAATACATGTGCCATCTACACCTATATCACGTTTTAATTATAAATACAGGGTATTAAGGCAATATTAACAGGGGTTGTGAATAAAAATGACGGATTTGAAAATTACATTTTTGTCATGAAATCGGCGACTGAATTGCAAAAATGTTAGAAGTTGATTTGGACAGAGAATACTTTATCCGGATCTTTATTGTTCAGGAAATATTCGGGCAGCTTCTATTATTTTTAAACTCGCAGATATTCACCCAGCAGGAATGGCCCGGCAACTTACAGTGCCAAAATACCCATCCGTCCACAGGATTACGGGTAATGGAAACCGCTGCTGCTGAAGGCGATAAAAATCTCTTGCCCTTTAAAACCAAAGCACCGCCGAAAACTTTGCCGTAATAGAAATAGCCTTTGTACTTACTGCGGAATTCCGTACCATGGGGAAAAGTAACGCCTTTAATAACCCATGGCCTTAAAGCGTTTGGGCTCTCAAGGCCCATTTGCTGCCTTTTCATGCCGGCCCCCTTGATTTTTTTAATATGTTTTTTTTAGCACATATAATTATTTCTTTCAATAGTTAAGTTGAACTAACAATCTGTATTGTAGTTGACAGGACCGCGACTCTTTTTTATAAGGAAATGACCATGCAAAATTCTCCGCTTGATTTTTTTTACAGGCATACCATCAGTCGCCGGGAATTTTTGTGGCTGACGTCAATATCCGCCGCCGGGGTTCTGGCCGGCTGCGCGGCAAATCCGGTTACCGGAGAATCCCAATTGATGCTGGTATCGGAAAACAAGGAAATCCAGATCGACAAACAACAGTCACCCCATCAATTTTCTTCAGATTACGGAACGCTTCAGGATAAAGCTTTAAATGATTATATCGATCAAACCGGCAAACGGATCGCCGCGCACACTCATCGGCCCCAGATGCCCTATTCGTTCCGGGGTGTGAACGCAACCTACGTGAATGCTTATGCTTTTCCCGGAGGCAGTATCGCCGCAACCCGGGGAATTCTGCTGGCCCTTGATAACGAAGCCGAACTGGCGGCACTGTTGGGACATGAACTCGGTCATGTCAACGCCCGCCATACTGCCGAACAAATGTCCAAGGGCGTACTTACAAACGCCATACTCGGTGGAATCTCGGCCTATGCCGGTGCCAAGAGCGCAACCCTCGGCAAGCTGGCCTCCCAATTAGGAATGTTCGGAGCCGGCGCCCTTTTGGCGTCATATAGCCGGGATAACGAGCGTGAGGCCGACGCCCTGGGGCTGGAGTATATGTCCCAAACCGGATATAATGCCGACGGGTTTGTGGGACTGATGGACATGTTGAGAAACATGTCCAAACATAAACCCGGTGCCATTGAACTGATGTTTGCAACCCATCCCATGAGTGATGAACGCTATGAAACTGCCGTGGAGGCTGTCGGAAACCAATACCGCTTTACCAAGACATTTCCTTTGCACCGGGATCGCTATATGGACCATACGGCCAAGTTGCGGGCAAGCAAAGGAGCCATCGAAGAGATGCAAAAAGGCGAAAAAGCCATGGCCGAGGAGAAATACAGCCAAGCCGAAGATCATTTTAAAACGGCCTTAAAACAGGCACCCGATGATTATGCCGGCCTGCTCATGATGTCCAAATGCCTGCTGGCCCAGAAAAAAGATGCCGAAGCCAAACAGTTTGCAGAAAAAGCCCAACAGGTCTATCCCCAGGAAGCCCAGGCCTATCATCTTTCCGGATTCGCCCAACTTCGTCTCAAGGCATTCGATTCGGCTTATCAAGAATTTACCGAATATGAAAAGTTGCTGCCCGGCAATCCCAACACACTATTCTTTAAAGGGTATTCTCTGGAGGGCCTGCAGCGCATCGAGAAGGCCGCCAACGAATACTATCAATACCTTCAAATCGTCAATCAGGGCCAGCAAGCCCAGCATGCCTACCAGCGCCTGGTGCAATGGGGATACATTAAGCCGCGGCCAAAATAATAACATGAATCATCTTCCAAGCGCGCTTCTAGCTGACGCCGAAAAAAAATGGGAGGCCTTCGTTGCCGCCGCCAAACGTGCAAATATCACGCCTCCGGATGATCCTGAATTTATTGCCGTAGCCAAACGGGTTTTTGTTTTTAGCGATTTTGTCGCCAAAAGCTGCCTACGCTGCCCGGAGCTGCTGAACGACCTTATTGCCAGCACGGATCTTCAAAGACCGTATCATCCGCAAAATTATTCTCAAAAGCTCGAAGCGTCTCTATCCAATCTGCCCGATGCGGAAGATGACGCCGGCCTGGGCAATATCCTCCGACGGATACGTCTCCGTGAAATGGTGCGAATTGCCTGGCGTGACCTGTCCGGCCGGGCCGACCTGGCTGAAACCATGGCCGATCTTTCAGACTTTGCCGACGCGTGTGTGCAACAGGCCCTTGCACTGCTCTACCACCGGTTGTGTTTAGAATACGGCGTTCCCACCGCTGCCGACGGCGCCCGTCAACACCTTGTCGTTTTGGCCATGGGTAAGCTTGGCGGCCGCGAACTCAATTTTTCTTCGGATATCGATCTGATGTTTGCCTATCCCCAAGCCGGAGAAACAAAAGGCCGCGCAACGTCGATCAGCAATGAGGATTTTTTTGTGCGTCTTTGCCGGCGCCTGATCAATGTCATCGGCGCAACCACTTCCGATGGTTTGGTCTTTAGTGTCGATCTTCGTCTGCGGCCCTATGGCGAAAGCGGTCCTTTGGTCATGAGTTTTGACGCTCTGGAGTCATACCTGCAGATGCAGGGGCGGGAATGGGAACGTTACGCCTGGATCAAAGCAAGGGTAATCGCCGGAGACAAAGCGGCCGGCGGCCGCCTGCTGGAAAGGCTTAAACCTTTCGTGTATCGCCGGTATCTGGACTTCGGCGTCTTTGAATCTTTAAGAGATATGAAACAGAAAATTGCCGCCGAAGTTAAGCGCAAAGGAATGAAAAACAACGTCAAGTTAGGCCCCGGGGGAATCCGCGAGATAGAATTTTTCGGCCAGATCTTTCAACTCGTCCGGGGCGGCGTGACGCCCGGACTCCAACAACGAAGCATCCAAAAAGTATTGAAATTTCTTGCCGAGGAAAACTTAATCACACCCGCTGTATGCCATCAGCTTACCCAGGCCTACGAATTCTTGCGAAACACCGAGCACCGTTTGCAGGAATTTTCCGATCACCAGACCCATAAACTCCCGACGGCACCTTTAGAAAGAGAACGTCTGGCCGCTTCCTTGGGATTTGAGAACTGGGAAGCGTTTGCTCAGCATTTAAGAACATGCCTGCAACACGTACATGCGCAGTTTAATACGCTGCTGCAACCCAGGGATTCGGAGACTGCAAAGGATCAAGGCCAAGAAAAAAACTATGAATTGAAATCACTATGGCTGGGGCTGATCGAAAATGAACCCGGCCATATGGTCTTGTCTGATATCGGTTTTGACAAACCCGATGAGGTGCTCACACTGCTCGAACATTTGCGCCGGCATCCGTCAACCCGGGCGCTTTCCAACGAAGGCAAAAAGCGTCTCGACAACCTGATTCCGCTGGTGCTGCAAGAAACAGGCGCGTCGGATAAACCGCTGCCGGTACTGAACCGCATCATCGAACTGGTCAAAGCCATACAGCAGCGTACCTGCTACCTGGCTCTGCTCCTGGAAAACCCAAGTGCCCTGGCTCATCTGGTCCGGCTGGCTGCGGCCAGTCCCTGGATCGTCTCTTTTCTGGCGCGCCACCCCGTACTTCTTGATGAACTGTTAGATCCCCGCACGCTCTATGCACCTCCGCAAAGACAAGAACTGGAGCATGAAGTTCGAAAATACCTTGATCGGGCCCCTACCCATGACCTTGAGCATCAGATTCAGGAACTGTGTATTTTTAAACATGTCAACATCTTACGTGTAGCTGTCGCCGATGTCACCGGGGCCTTGCCCCTGATGCGAACCAGTGACCACCTGACCGATATCGCCGAAACGATCTTGGATCAAGTTCTGGAACTGGCCTGGAATCACCTAATTGCTAAGCATGGAATCCCGACCTGTTTGCTGGACGGCAAAAGTTGCGAGCGGGGATTTGCCGTCATCGCCTATGGAAAACTCGGCGGGATCGAATTGGGTTACGACAGTGACCTTGACCTGGTTTTCCTGCATGCCGGAACCGAAGGACAGACCAAAGGCGGCGCACGTCCCATAGACAATGCTCAGTTTTTTGCCCGTCTGGGGCAACGAGTGATTCACATTTTAACAGCCCGCACCGCTGCCGGGACGCTTTATGAAACCGACATGCGACTGCGGCCCAGCGGGAGCTCCGGCATTCTGGTCAGCCATATCGAAGCATTTAGGGATTACCAGTCCACCAAAGCCTGGACCTGGGAGCATCAGGCCCTGGTTCGGGCAAGATTCATCCGCGGTGATGCAAATTTGATAAAACCTTTTGAGCACATCCGCAACCTGGTCCTTGCCCGCCCCAGGGACAAGAAAACGCTCCAACAAGAAGTTGTCAGCATGCGCCGGCGGATGCGCAAAGAACACTTAACCCCTGAACCGGAAGTTTTCGATCTCAAACAGGATGGCGGCGGAATCGTCGATATTGAATTTTTAGTTCAATATCTGGTGCTGTTAAGGTCCCATGAGTATCATGAACTGTTGAGGTGGACCGACAATGTTCGCATGCTTGAAACCCTGATAGAAACCGGCATCATTGAAGACCATACCGGCCGCCTTCTCAAAAAAGCCTATCTGGCCTATCGGCTGGCCGCTCATCGGCTGAGCCTCCAGGAAAAACCGGCCAAAGTACCGGCAGACAGATTCTGCGACCTGCGCAAAAATGTACAGAAAATCTGGGATGCTTTTCTGGGCAAATGAATTTTATTATGTAATAAACGTAACAGGCTTTATGTAATTTATTTCACAATTTCACACATTTTTCCGTAAATGTTCTGATTGACTCTTTTTCGACATTTGGTATAACCACTTAATATCATAACAACATGATGCAATTGCCGGGTTTTTGCATAATTTTTGCAGGTTTTTTATAATTTTATATTCTGTTTTCGTAACTTTTCAAAAATGGAGCGCGGGACGACAGATCAATGCCAAAGACATCAACTAGCGAAAGCAAGGAAGTAAAAGCCCTTAAGCTGAATCTGACTGTTACCAAAGGCTTTTTAGACCTGGTTAAGAAGATAGATTCTTTGCCTGACATGAAAAAGACCACTTATGATCAAACCCACAGCCTCTATCAGGCCGTTTCAAAGGGCAGAAGCATTGATGCGATGGAGAAAGAACTCCAAGGTTTTTTTGGCGACCCTGCCAAACCTGTCGGAAAACCGATGCCTTTAATGTTGCGATTTAATCCTTCTATCAAATACTTAGACGGCATTCGAGAGGAGCAGGTCTTATTTGTAAAAAAAGTAAAGGCGGGTTTTTATTACGGCGCCTTATGGCCCTGGAAAAGAGACCCCCAGCAAATCACCGTACATCTCGGTTTCTGCAGCCATAAGATGTCGGATAAAGACTTCAGAAAACTGGAAGATCTGGTTAAATCAAAGATACTGAACGAAAGAATTTTTGAAGAATTCGATTCCAAAATAGGCGCCAAAGTACACGGTCTGAGCCTGGCTTATTTCCTGCAAATGGCCGCAATGGAAAAAATAACATGCACGTTGAAAATACATACCCACGATAAAAGCGGATACTTGTATCTATTGAACGGCGAGTTGATCGACGCCGAAACCGGCCAACTGAAAGACAAATCTGCTGCATACAACATCCTAAGCTGGGATGACGCCGTTATCGAAATCGAAAAACCAAGCGGAAAAAAAGACAACAAAATCAACCAGCCCGTCGTACAAATATTAACGGAAGCGCTTAAAATCAGGGATAAGGAAGCGCCTAAAAAAAAGAAGCCGGCCGCCCCCGGGAAAGTCCAAAAAAAGATTGCGCTTTCAGATCTTGAAGCCGATACCGCGCTTCAGGCTGAAATTGAAATGGCGGTAGGCGGTGACATAGAACCGGTTGAAAAGGTTCCGATGCCCGAGAAAAAACGCTTGCTGATGATTACCGCCATGGCTTTGGTTGCAGTCACGATCCTCGCCCTCGGCACCGTTTTATCGCTGCGCTTTCTAAAGTCCAGGGGAATCAAAAACGAATACAACAGCATCCTGTTGGGAATAGAGCATCAGCAGGAACTTAAACAAAAGATAACCATTTTACAAAATTTTGTTAATGCGCACATGCAAAGTGAATATGCCCGCAAGGCTGAAGAAAAGCTAAAAGAAATTCAAACGCTTCTTGAAGAACAAGATTTTAACATATTCATGCGCAACGCCGATAAGCTGCTTGCGAGCCATGAGTACGGGAAAGCAGCGGACGTGTACCGAGAGTATCTTAACAAATACCCTCAAAGCATTCATGTCGACACGGTCAAACGGAAAATAACAGCAATCTCTCATTACATCGATGATGGAGACTATGACGCTTTGGTCAAATCCGCCGATGGTGACACTAATGAAAGAATTTATTCATATTTTCAATATTTGAAAAAACATCCCGAAGGCAAACATCGAGACGAAGTCAACAAGGTAATCGCCGACATGGCCGCAGAATATTATCATTTTATTAAAAAGGAGCTGACTGTATGTGGAACTCGGGAAGACTGGGAGAAGTGCGTCCAGCTCTGTGACACGTTTATCATTGTTTATCCCGACAACCAACGAGCAAATGAAATAAAACGATTTCAAGCCTTGTCTCGAGAAAAATTAAAAGAAAAGAAAATCCTGGCCGATTTGATGCTTACGGCCGAACAGGCCGGTAACGACTATAAGGCTGCCAAACAAATATATCTGGATTATTTGAATTCGCACGCTGATACCCCCTTAAAAGATACGATCATCAAAGAAATAAACAAGTTGCAAGAACAAGAGGAACTGATCAGACTGCAAAATGAAACCGAGCAGGTTGTCGCTTTGCTCCCAGAATCAAAGGGAAGATTTGTCGCTAACGGCAACGGCACGATTACCGATACAAAAGGCGGTTTGATGTGGTGTACGCTGGATTCTTTAATTAAACTGAAAAGCTGTCTGGATTATGAATCGGCTTTTAAATACGTTAAAG
>JACKQG010006808.1_pt1 | contig 11849 bp, 9 predicted proteins | sample 8237621 | NCBI WGS metagenome assembly JACKQG01 (sample SAMN15677084, study PRJNA649215) | marine metagenome | biome: marine; feature: Black Sea; material: saline water; isolation source: suspended particulate matter (SPM) from the Black Sea western gyre | collected 2013-06-09/2013-06-10 | depth...
GATGTGCTGGTGGGAATAAATTTACTGAGGGAAGGATTGGATCTCCCGGAAGTATCATTGGTTGTCATATTAGATGCAGACAAAGAGGGGTTTCTAAGGTCAGAAATATCACTTATACAGACTATTGGAAGGGCATCAAGAAATGTTAACGGAAAAGTTATAATGTATGCTGATGATATAACTAATGCCATAAAAAATGCACTATCTGAAACCGACAGGAGAAGAGACCTGCAAATTGAATATAATAAGAAGCATAATATTACACCGAAAACTATAAATAAAACCATATCTGACATATTATATAACAGAGGGATAAAGACCAAAAAGGAAGTGAGAGCTGATTTTAAAGTTAGTGAACAGAAAAAAAGATTCAGCGAATATAAATTGCTGGATATGGACCCTTCTAAAGCAGCTACTATAATAAGTGGCCTGGAAGAGGAAATGTATCTGGAAGCAAGGGAATTGAATTTTGAAAAGGCTGCTGCTATCAGGGATGAAATAAAGAGGATAAAAAAAATAACTAATATAGAGGTTAAAAGATAATACTTATGAAAGAAGAAATAATAATAAAGGGTGCCAGGGAGCATAATCTTAAAAATATAAATTTAAGAATCCCTAGAAACAAGCTTATAGTTTTCACCGGCGTAAGCGGATCGGGAAAATCATCACTGGCATTTGATACCATTTATGCTGAAGGACAGAGAAGATATGTAGAATCACTTTCTTCTTATGCAAGACAGTTTCTGGGACAGATGGAAAAACCTGATGTTGATTTAATAGAGGGTCTGTCACCAGCAGTATCCATAAATCAGAAAGGTGTTTCTAAAAATCCTAGGTCTACAGTAGGAACTATTACTGAGATATATGATTATCTCAGGGTTCTATACGCTCGAATTGGGATACCTTATTGTTATAGGTGCGGTAAGCTCATAACCAGACAGACAGTAGATCAAATAGTGGATAGAGTAATGGAATTACCTGAAGGAATGAAATTCCAGGTCCTTTCACCTATTATAAGGGGCAGAAAGGGTGAATATATAAAGACTTTCGAAAATGTCAAGAAGAGCGGATATGCAAGAGTCAGAATAGACGGCAGGGTTTATGAACTAGAGGAAGACTTTGATTTTAAATTAGATAAAAACGTTAAACATAATATTGAAGTTATAGTTGACAGACTAAAAATAAAACCGGATATAAAAAAAAGGCTTTCTGAAGATATTGAAATATCGCTTAAAGAAAGCAGCGGCGTTGTATATATTCAACTGCTGGATTCCGGAGAGATACACAGCTTTTCAGAAAATTTTTCCTGCGTAGATTGTGGAATAGATTTTGAGGAACTTACCCCCAGGATGTTTTCTTTTAATAGCCCTTATGGAGCCTGCAGGGAGTGTGGCGGTCTGGGTATAAGTAAGGAAATAGATACTGATTTAATTGTAGAGCATCCTGAGTTAAGTATAATGGATGGGGCTATTCCTTTCTTTAATATGAGTTATTCAAATTATTATTCCCAGTTAATGAGAAGTCTGGCTGAAGAATATGAGTTCAATTTAAATACTCCTTTTAAGAATCTTGATGAATATGCAAAAAAGATAATCTTATATGGGACTGATGGAAAACGGATAAAAATTAGTTATATAAATTATAAGGGTAAATTAAGACATTACTATCTAAAATTTGAGGGTCTTTCCAATAATTTGAGTAGAAGATATCTGGAGACAGAATCTGAGAGTCAAAGAATTAAAATAGAGAAAATGATAAGCAGCAGACCATGCAGTGGATGTAACGGTAAAAGACTCCGGCAGGAAATCCTGGCAGTTAAAATTAGTTCGTTATCTATAGCTGACTTTTGTGAAAAAACAATTGAAGAGGGTATTGAGTGGTTAAGATCGCTTAAACTGACTGAAAGAGAAAAAATAATAGGTGAAAGACTGATTAAAGAAATTATCGAACGCCTGAATTTTTTAAAAGATGTGGGGCTTAGTTACCTGACTCTGGATAGGAAATCCAGCACTTTATCAGCAGGTGAATCCCAGAGGATAAGATTGGCCACGCAGATCGGGTCAGGACTGGTAGGAGTTCTATACATACTTGATGAACCAAGTATCGGTCTTCACCAGAGAGATAATAAAAAGTTAATAAATGCCCTGAAGCGTCTAAGAGATCTGGGAAATACCATAATAGTAGTAGAACATGACGAGGAAACCATAAGAAATTCAGATTTTGTAGTTGACATAGGACCAGGAGCCGGCATACATGGTGGAGAAATTGTATTCAGCGGAAAACTGGATGGTATATATAACTGTGATAAATCCATAACCGGAAAATATCTGAGCGGAAAAAGATTTATACCGATACCCGAAATAAGGAGGAACGGAAGCGGTAAATATATAATTATTAAAGGTGCCAGGGAACATAACTTAAAAAACATTGATGTCCATATAGATTTAGGAAAATTAGTTGCAGTAACCGGAGTTTCCGGCTCTGGTAAAAGCACTCTTATAAATGAAATATTATATCCGTCTCTTTCCAATTTGCTGATGAGAACAAACCGCAGTGCCGGTGCGCATGACGGAATACTCAATTACGAGAATCTGGATAAAGTGATTGTTATTGATCAGTCACCGATAGGAAGGACTCCACGCTCAAATCCAGCAACATATACAGGTGTTTTTACCTATATCAGGGAGTTGTTTTCAAAAACGCATGATTCCAAAACTAAAGGCTATAAGCCGGGCAGATTTAGTTTTAATGTAAAAGGTGGAAGATGTGAAGCTTGTAACGGGGATGGTCTTATTAAAATAGAGATGCATTTTTTACCTGATATTTATGTCCCCTGTGAAGTTTGTAAAGGAAGGAGATTTAACCGTGAAACTTTAGAAATAAAGTACAAAGGAAAAAATATTGATGATGTTCTGAATACGACTGTTGAAGAAGCCATGAACTTTTTTAAAAACATTCCAAGAATCAGTAAAAAACTGGAATTAATTAATGATGTAGGTTTGGGGTATATTAAATTAGGGCAGTCTTCTACAACCTTATCAGGCGGAGAGGCACAGAGGGTTAAACTTTCTACAGAACTTTCAAAAAAGAGTACAGGCAATACTTTATATTTGCTGGACGAGCCCACTACCGGACTGCATTTTGATGATATAAATAAGTTACTGGCAATATTGAAAAGATTAGTTGATGCAGGAAATACTGTGCTGGTAATCGAGCATAATCTTGAAGTGATTAAAACTGCTGATTATATTATAGACCTTGGGCCTGAAGGGGGAAATAAAGGCGGAAGAATTATTGCTCAGGGGACTCCAGAAGAAGTGGCAGAAAACAAAAATTCTTACACAGGAAATTTTCTAAAGATGTATATGGATAAAAATTTGGTTAAGGAACAACTGTATGAATACGGTAGCAGTAGATAAAAAAATAAATGAAAATAATTATCAGGGGTATAAAATAAAGGAACTTTTAAAGATACTGCCGAAGAAGCCCGGAGTGTATATTTTTAAAAATTCTAAAGGCAAAATCATCTATATTGGTAAAGCAAAAAATCTTTACAGCCGTGTAAAAAGCTATTTTCAAGATAGAAGTGATAATTTTTTATATGCTAAGCCTTTAGATTTCGCAAAAAGAATTAAATCCATAGATTATATAGTCACAGATAATGAAACAGAAGCACTAATACTTGAAGGTAGTTTAATTAAGAAAAATAAACCAAAATATAATATAGATTTAAAGGATGATAAGTCATATCCGTTTATTGCGGTTACAGTTAACGAAAAATTTCCAAGAGTGTTTTTAACCAGAGATAGAAACATTAAGGGTGCAAAATATTTCGGGCCTTATACTGATGCAGGAGCTGTAAGAAAAACTCTTGAATATTTGAGAAGAATATTTCAGATAAGGGATTGCAAGAAAGTCAGGCCAGGTAAAGGTACAAATATGCCCTGTCTCAATTACCATATTAAATTATGCCCGGCTCCGTGTGATGGCAATGTTTCTCAAGAAGAATATCGCAAGAATATTGACTTTATAATGCTATTTCTAAAGGGAAAAGATAAAACTATTATTGACTGGTTAAAAGCAAAAATGGAGCAGTATTCAAAGAATAGAGAATTTGAAAAAGCAGCAGAACTTAGGAATAAAATAGAGGATATTAATAAACTTCATAAGGACCAAAAAATATTCTTTACCGCTGAAAGTACATGGGATTTTATTTCTACTGCCAGAGATGAAGTTGACGCAGTTATAAGTCTATTTACTTATAGATCAGGAGTACTGGCAGTTGTTAGTAATTTTACTATAAATAACACCAGATATTTTAATGATGAAGAAATTTTATCCAGCTTTATTGAAAATTATTATTCAAATATAAACGATATTCCCTCTAAGATTTTCTGTCCTTTTGAGATTAAAAACACAGAATTGATATCAAAGTGGCTGACTGAAAAGAAAGGTGGAAAGATTGAAATAAGTGTTCCAAAGATTGGTGAGAAGAAAAAAATAATGGAGATGGTAGTAAGAAATTCAAAGTTATACCTGGAGAAAAAAAAGTTTGAGAAAAATACCGGGCACAGTAAGATTTATAAAAACTTTGTCAAGTTAAAGAAAGTTCTTGGACTGGTGAATATTCCCAGAAGAATAGAATGTTTTGATATTTCCAATCTAAAGGATACATTCCCTGTGGGATCAATGTCTGTTGCTCTGGATGGTAAACCATTAACGAATGATTATAGATATTTTAAAATAAAAACTGTAGCCGGTCAGGATGATTGCAGAATGATGGGAGAAATTGTCACCAGAAGGTTAAGGTATCTGGAAGGTGGGGAAATAAAAAAAGGAAACAGCTTCTATGAAAAACCTGATTTAATAATAATCGATGGCGGCAAGGCACAATTTAATACTGCAAGTAAATTAATAAGTGAAAGAAAAATACAGGATATTGATATCATCAGCATTGCAAAAAAAGAAGAAACAATATTCTGCAGCAAATATCCTGATGGGATTAAGCTCGATTTAAGTGATAATTATATGCGCGTTCTTATAAAGGTCAGGGATGAAGCTCACAGGTTTGCTGTAAACTATCACAGGCGGTTAAGGGGTAGGAGTATGACTGATTCTCTGCTGGACGGGATAAAGGGTATAGGAGAAAAAAAGAAGAAATATATTTTTGAAAATATAAGCTCAATTGAAGAGTTAAAAAGCAAGACCATAAAGGATTTGATGAATATAAAGGGATTAAATTATAAAGATGCAACTAATATATATAGAAATATCCATAGATAAAGGATAAGGTGGCCAATTTGCTAAAATGGTTTTTAGATTGGGTGATACTTACTTTTTCTATAGCAGTTGCTTCATATTTTTTACCATTTATATATATATCAGGAGATACTACCTGGGATAAATTTAAGATTGCTTTTCTGGCTGGTTTACTTCTGGGTTTATTCAATCTACTGGTTAAGCCTATTGTTAAAATCTTATCTCTGCCCATTAATATATTAACTCTGGGACTTTTCAATATTATTATAAATGCGGGTATGTTATGGATTGTAGATTCAATTATTAAAGGATTGGAAATAGAGGGTTTCTGGGGATATGTCTGGAGCTCTATAGTTATCAGCATTATCAGTATAGTGGTTTCTAAAATTATTTTCTTTAGAGGAAAAAAAGATAAAAAAGATTAAAATAGTATATATTTTAAGTGTATGTTCTGATATTCTAAAAAAAGAAATATGATTACAAAGAAAGGAAAAATAGAAAGTAAGATAAAAATAGTTATAATTACCGGATTATCTGGAGCTGGAAAGACAGAAGCCCTTAAATACTTTGAGGATGCGGGCTATTATTGCATAGATAATTTACCGGCTCATCTTTTATTGAATCTTATTGATTATTTCTCTATGGAGGACAGGAATATTAACAAAGTAGCCTTTGCAATAGATTTAAGAAGCGGGTATTTTTTTGATGAAATATACAAGACTCTGGATAAGCTTAATGAGAGAAAAATAGAATATAAAATCCTGTTTTTAGAAGCCTCTAAGAGCGCAATAGTAAAAAGATATTCTTTAACCAGGAGAAAGCATCCGTTAGTTGAGAATGGCAATCTTGGGAGTGGAATTGAAAGAGAAATTGAAAAAATGGACAGGCTCAGAGAAATAGCTGATGTTGTAATAGATACCTCACTATTAAATTCAAAAGAGCTGCGGATGGCTATAACAGAATGCATGATGAGTGATGTTGAAAAGAGTAAGCTTCTACAGATATCAATTACTTCATTTGGGTATAAATATGGATTACCTGAAAGTGTGGATATTGTGATGGATGTGAGATTCCTGCCAAATCCATTTTATAATGAGGAATTAAAGGATGTGGATGGAAGAAATAAAAAAGTGATTGATTTTGTCTTATGCCGGGAAGAAACAAAGGAATTTCTGCGTATGTTTGAAAAGATGCTGGACTTTTTAATTCCTAATTATATTGCAGAGGGGAAAAGCTATTTAGGTATTGGCATAGGATGTACAGGTGGAAAACACCGTTCAGTAGTAATATCTGATAAGATATATGAATATTTAAAATTAAAAGGTTATTCTATAAAATTATTCCATAAAGATATTGGTAAAAATAATTAATCTTATCAGAAATAACTTACGTTTCTAAAACAAATAAGAGATGTTTTTTTATAAAATTTTTGTAAAAATTTGCTTTATTGATTTAAGTAAATTTGTTAAAATTACACGGTTTATATTTAATTAGAAGTATTTTATATTTGTATAAAATATGTTTAAAATCTTTGATTATTATGTTTTAGTAAAGGGGGAATAGAATGGCAATAAGAGTAGGAATCAATGGCTTTGGAAGAATAGGGAGGCAGTTTTTAAGGGCAAAATTAAAGTATGATAAAGATGGTAATATTGATGTTGTAGCTATAAATGATCTTTTTGATTCAAAAATTCTTGCCCATCTCCTGAAATATGATTCAATATATGGAACTCTGGATGCTGAGATTAAAGCCGGGGATGATTACATAGAAGTTAACGGGGAAAAAATAAAGATTACATCTATTAAAGACCCCGGAATGCTTCCATGGAAAGACCTGGGAGTTGATGTTGCTCTGGAATCTACAGGAATATTTAGAACCAGAGAGGATGTCACCAAGCATTTTACTGCCGGAGCTAAAAAGGTAGTGGTCACTGCACCCTGCAAAAAGGACGGAGCGGATATTACAATGGTGCTGGGTGTAAATCATAACAAATACAATAAAGATAAGCATAATATAATTTCAAACGCTTCTTGCACCACAAATGCACTCGCACCATTATGCAAGGTTCTGCATGATAATTTTGTTATAAAGAATGGTATTATGACTACCATACATGCTTATACTAATGATCAAAGAATCCTGGATTTACCTCATAAAGACTTAAGAAGAGCCAGAGCTGCAGCTCTGTCGGCTATACCTACATCAACTGGTGCTGCAAGTGCGATAGGTTTAGTAATTCCTGAACTGAATGGTAAGCTTGATGGTCTGGCAGTTAGAATTCCAATACCTGTAGGTTCATTGGTTGATTTAACGGTAGAAGTTGAAAAGGACTTTACGGTTGAAGATGTAAATAGCGCTTTCAAAAAAGCTTCAAAAGAGCCGGAATTTAAAGGGATACTTAGATATTGTGAAGATCCAATTGTATCTGCAGATATTATTGGTGATGCTCATTCTACAATTTTTGATGCTCTAAGTACTTTCAAGCAAGGTAATTTGATTAAGGTTTTATCATGGTATGATAATGAGTGGGGATATTCAAGCAGACTATATGATGTAATTAATTTTATTATGAGATAGTTAGTAAATATAATTAAATAATAAATAACCGGGGTTTTGGGGCCCCGGTTATTTGTGAAATAAGGCTTTGGTGGTGAAAATGTTTAATAAAAAAACAATAGAAGATATTGATGTTAAAAATAAAAAAGTATTGGTCAGAGTGGATTACAATGTTCCTCTGGACAGTGAGTTGGATGTTACTGATGATACAAGAATCAGACTATCCTTACCAACCATTAATTATCTTATTAAAAACAATTCCAAGGTTATTTTGATGTCACATCTGGGAAGGCCAAAAGGGGAGGCTGAAGATAAATTCAGGCTGGATCCTGCGGCAAAAAGGCTGGAGCAATTGACTGGTAAGAAAGTTAAGAAATTTGACCAGATTTATTCCCTGGAAATTAAAGAATATGTAGACACTGAAATGGATTATGGTGAAATTGTAATGCTTGAAAATCTGAGGTTTGATCCCGGAGAAAAGGCAAATAGTAATGAATTCTCAAAATCACTTTCTTCTCTAGCAGACATATATGTCGATGATGCTTTCGGTGCGGCGCATAGAATCCATGCATCTGTTACGGGAGTAACCAAATACCTTCCGTCAGTAGCAGGATTTCTAATGAAGAAAGAAATTGAGGTTTTAACATCTCTTCTGGAGTCACCGGAAAGGCCTTTTCTAACCATACTTGGAGGAAGCAAGGTTTCGGATAAAATAAAGGTTATAAAAAACTTGTTAGGTAAAGTGGATAGCTTAATATTAGGTGGGGGAATGACCTATACTTTCTTAAAAGCACAGGGTTATGAGGTAGGTAAATCGATTTGTGAAGACGATCAGACTGGTTTTGCAAAAGAAATGCTTGCCCTGGCCAAAAAGAATAATGTTAATCTAGTACTGCCTATAGATATTGTTGTTGCAAAAGAATTTGATGGTGATGCAGAAAAAAAACTAGTATCTGTACAATCAATGCCGGTAGATTGGATGGGTATGGATATTGGAGATAAAAGTGTAGAATTATTTAAAAAAGAAATTTTAGGTGCCAGGACTATTTTCTGGAATGGTCCTGTCGGTGTTTTTGAATGGGATAGTTTTTCAAATGGAACCAGGAGTGTTGCTTATGCAATTGCCGGAAGCACGGCAGTTACTGTGGCGGGTGGTGGAGACACACTGGCAGCATTAAAGAAATATAATCTGTCCTCAAAATTTTCACATGTTTCAAGTGGTGGGGGAGCTGCTATAGAACTCCTTGAGGGTAAGGAATTACCGGGTGTAATCTCTCTTTTAGATAAATAATTGAAAATAATGTAAATTATTTTGAAAGGAATTATAGAAATGAGAAAACCTTTTATAGCTGGGAACTGAAAAATGAATATGACTCATTTGGAAGCTGTAAATTTTATGCAGAATCTTGGATATAAGTATAAGAATAAAAATAATTGTGAAGTAGCAGTCTGCCCGCCTGCAACAGCTTTAAAGAGCGTGAAAACCATAATTGACAGTGATAATCTTGAAGTTAAGCTTGGCGCACAGAATATGTATTACGAGTCTAGAGGTGCTTTTACAGGGGAGATTTCACCGGAAATGCTAAAAGCATTGGGTGTTGAATATGTAATAATTGGTCATAGTGAAAGAAGGCAGTATTTTGGTGAGACCAACGAGGGTGTTAACAGAAAAGTAAACGCTGCTTTTAACACAGACTTGAAACCCATTATGTGTATTGGTGAGTCGTTGAAAATAAGAGAAAGTGGTAAGGCTGAGGAATTTGTTATGGGCCAACTGAAAGAATGTCTGGTTGGTATTGATGAAGAGGATATTGTTAATCTTACTATAGCCTATGAACCAATCTGGGCTATTGGTACCGGTAGAACTGCGACATCGGAAGATGCAAATGATATGTGCCTGGCTATAAGAAGGAAGATAGAAGAACTTTATAATAAAAAGATTTCTGAAATTATAATAATTCAGTACGGTGGAAGTGTTAAACCCTCCAGTATTTCAGAACTTATGAACATGTCAGATATTGATGGAGCATTGGTTGGTGGCGCGAGTTTGGAAGTCGATGATTTTATAGCAATAATTAATTATTAGGATAGCAGTGACACATAGAGCTAAAACAATAAAACCAATTTGTTTAATAATATTAGATGGCTGGGGTCTTTCCGCCCAGATTGATGGCAATGCTATTAGACTTGCTAAAACCCCTCATATGGACAATAATTATAAAATTTATCCGAATACCAGACTGGATGCATCAGGAGAAGCAGTAGGACTTCCAGAAGGTCAAATGGGAAATTCAGAAGTAGGTCATCTAAATATTGGAGCGGGAAGAGTTGTATACCAGGAATTAACAAGAATAAATAAAGAAATTAAGAACGGTTCTTTTTTTAAAAATAAAGTATTAATTAAAGCCATCGAAAATGTAAAAAAAAATAATAGCAGTCTTCATCTGATGGGGCTTGTATCAGACGGCGGTGTGCATAGCCATATAGAACACCTTAAAGCATTAATTAATATGGCCAATGACAATAAAATAGAAAATTTATTTATACATGCTTTTCTTGATGGAAGAGACGTTCCTCCCAGAAGTGCTGCACCTTTTCTAAATGAGGTAGATGATTATTTAAAAAATAAAAGTATCAGTGGACAGATTGCTACAGTCAGCGGAAGGTATTACAGCATGGACAGGGATAATAGATGGGAAAGAATTAAGAAAAGCTATGATAATCTGGTATATAGGAATGGGAAAAAGTTTAAAACAGCTGCAGAAGTTGTTGAATCTTCCTACAGCAATAATGTGGATGATGAATTTGTTATCCCGTCTATAGTTGAAAGTAAAGATGAAGAAAAAGCAAAAATCAAGTCAGGTGATTCTATAATATTCTTTAATTTCAGATCTGATAGGGCAAGGCAGATTACCAGAGCATTTATAAGTAAGAGCTTTGATAAATTTGATAGAGGCGAAATCCCGCCAAAAGTCCACTTTGTATGTATGACTCAATATGATAAGGAATTCAACACCCCGGTAGCATTTCCGCCTGTAGAAATAAAAAATACTCTGGGAGAGGTTATATCAAACAACAGTTTAAAACAATTAAGAATTGCTGAAACCGAGAAGTATGCTCATGTCACTTTCTTCTTAAATGGTGGTATTGAAAAACCATTTAAAAGCGAGGATAGAATATTGATTCCTTCTCCGAAGGTTGCGACCTATGACTTGAAGCCGGAAATGAGCGCCTTCGAAGTTACTGATACTGTGATAGATAAAATTAGATTAAATAAATATGATGTAATAATATTGAATTATGCAAACCCTGATATGGTGGGCCATACCGGACATATTGATGCTGCAATAAAAGCTGTCGAAACTGTAGACAGATGTGTGGGAAGAGTAGTGGAAGAATTAAATAAGAATGGAGGACTGGCATTAATAACAGCGGATCATGGCAATGCAGAAGAAATGATAAACTGTATTAGTAGAAAAGTTATAACTGCTCACTCAACATCACCGGTACCTTTTGTGGCCTGTAGAACGGAAATAAAGTTGAAAGATGAAGATAACAATTTTAAATTAAGTGATATTGCGCCCACAATACTGGATTTTTTAAAAATAGAAAAACCGGAGGAAATGACAGGGGAATCTCTTATATTTAATTAAGTTTTTATTTTACTAAAAGAAGTTTTATAATAACCTTTATAGTAAAAATGTGTTTTTACTATATTGGTTTTTTGATAAAATGTAGGCTAAAAGTCAATTTGTGTTTATTATGATTTTGGAGGAAGAATAAATATGGGTTCTGTTTTTCTGAATATTTTGTTTTCGATTCATATTATTGCCAGTGTGGGGCTAATATTATTAATCTTATTACATGCCGGGAGAGGAGGAGGCATCTCTGGTTTATTCTCTGGCATGGTAGAAACTTTTGACGGTACAGGAATTGTTGAAAAAAATCTTGACAGGATTACAATTGTACTGAGCCTGGTTTTTACGGTTACTACTATAATGCTATTTATTTTTTTATAAACTGGTATAAATTG
>JACKQG010006809.1_pt1 | contig 11846 bp, 15 predicted proteins | sample 8237621 | NCBI WGS metagenome assembly JACKQG01 (sample SAMN15677084, study PRJNA649215) | marine metagenome | biome: marine; feature: Black Sea; material: saline water; isolation source: suspended particulate matter (SPM) from the Black Sea western gyre | collected 2013-06-09/2013-06-10 | depth...
TCCTTCCAGCGGTTTTCGTACGGCTCCGGTCCCATGTATTCGACGCCGATGTTCGCACCGCCTGCCATCACCGTGTGGTTATCGACGATCGTGATCTTGCGATGGTTGCGCAGATTCGTTCGCCCGCGGAACGGGCGATGAAGTACTGGCAGGAAGAACGCGAACTTACCCCCCGCCTCGACAAGCGGACTAAAAAACCAGCTATGAGTGTGCAGCGTCCCCACACCGTCCATCAGCAGTTTCACCTCAATGCCCGCTTTCGCTTTAGCGACGAGAATATCCAGAATCCGCCGGCCCACTTCGTCGGCATGATAAATAAAGGTGGAGATATAAATGCTGCGATTCGCATTTTCCAGTAGCGACACCATCGCCGTAAACCGTTCAATGCCCGTACTGCACAGAGTCACATGGTGTCCGGCTTCGGCGCCGCCAATGGAATAGCTTCGCAGGATGCGGTCGATGACGCTGGCCTCTTCCGGGGCGGTCGTTACAGCGATGTCCAGGTCAAGCTGGCCCTTCTTTTCGACGTGCCGGGCCATTTTCCGGCCTCCGAAAAACAAGTACAGCGGAACCCCTACCCACGGCAAAAAGCCGATCACCAAGAGCCACGCGATTGTACCCGACGGCGCACGCTTTTGCAGCAGGATATGCCCGATCAGCACAAAACCCAGCAAAAACCCCACGATTAGCAGGACATACGTTAAAATCGACCAAAGTATTGGTGCCATTGACGCTCCGGATAACATATTTCTGTATCGGCACAGACAACGCCAAAAGTTGAACAAGATCAGCGGGCCAAAGAACCTAAAAAAAATAAGCCTAAGGGTGCCAAGAACACAGATGTTATGGGAACATACAGACGATGCGAAGAAAACGTAAATTCACGCGGTTTTTCGGGTGACTTGGAAAGCAAAAAAATTTCCGGCTTTCGGGCCATAAGCCATTCTCTTTAAATGGCTTATGGATTCTCTGCCGGGAATTATTTGAGTTATTTCTCCCTCTGCGGTATAATACGTTTGTGATGAATGTCATGGCTTCGGTCATGGGGGGTTTTAAAAAGTTTTCAAGGGAGAAAGCGATGAAAAAATACTATTACCGGTTCTGGATTCCGTTTATCGCAACGAAGAAGAAAATTCTGATCTTAGCGATCGCCTGTTATGTGGCGCTCTGCTGACCTTTAACGAATTAACGTGAGACACCATCCTTGTTGTAATAAAAACGCCGGTGATACGGACACCGGCGTTTTTTGTTTGCGCATATGTTTAAGAAAGAAGCTTTAGCTTACAGTTGTTCTTCTTTCAAAATTGATTGCGGTTCGGTGGGTGTGGTTTCGTCCACCAGTTGGTTCAATTCCTGTGCTTGCTCATGAACCTGTTCAACCTGGTCATCGAGGTTCTTGGAGCCCAGCCATTTCTCAAGGATTTCCATCAGTAAATCTCGATCGATTGGTTTGGACAGATAATCATTACACCCTGTCTCAAGACATTTCTCGCGATCTCCTGACATGGCATTAGCCGTCAGCGCGATGATCGGGGTCTTAAACCCGTCCTGCAGGAGGGCTTGTGTTGCTTCATAGCCATTCATGACCGGCATTTGCATGTCCATAAAGACCACGTCAAAGTCTTGGCCCTTAGTGGCTTCGACCGCCTTTTGCCCGTTGTCAACTAATGTTGATTCGATACCGTGCTTTTGGAGCAGTATTTTGATCAACATCTGATTGGCTGGATTGTCTTCGGCAACAAGAGCCTTGGCACTGTACTTCTTGTACTCAATTTGTGTATTATCCATTATGTCTCCTCGTCAGGGGTCATTGGCGGCTGTGGGCACCATGAAGGTAAAACCTGAGCCTTCAACGTGTTTTTTCGGCCGCTCTTAAATAGACCTGAAAATATATTAATCCATCCAGATTCTTTTAGATTCATATCCAACTCCAAATGTCGACATTACACAATGTGACAAGGGTTTTCATTTATCTTTAGGAGATATCGGCGCCTGAAATGGGCAACTTAACCGAGATCAAGGATAGCGATCGTTATTTTGGGGGACCCGTTTAACAGCCGATAATTGCGCGCTATACGCTGCAACAAAGGCCATTGCCAGAATAGCGTTTGACATTTCAGCGCCTTCAGGATACTTTTTAATGAGGGTATGAGATATTGGGTGTAAAAACGGACGACTTTGTATAGTTTTTTCGGAAGGATACGACATGATTCTGGTAACCGGCGGAGCGGGTTTTATTGGTTCGGCCATCGTCGCAGAACTGAACGCAAGAGGAATCGAAGACATTCTCATTGTTGATATTCTAGGCAAGGATGAGCGGTGGAAAAACCTGCGGAATCTCGCATACGCTGACTATATGGAAGCTGATGACTTTTCGGAGATGGTTTCGAGCACAGATGTTGAGATGGAGTTGGAAGCGATCATTCACATGGGTGCCTGTTCGGATACGAGCGAGCGGGATTGCTCATACCTGGCCAGGAATAACTATGAGTTTTCCAAACTGCTGGCCGGCTGGGCGATGGAGATGGACGCGCGGTTTATCTATGCTTCCAGTGCAGCCACTTACGGCGACGGGGCATTGGGGTTTGCCGATGACGAGGCGGCAATCGAACACTTGAGGCCGCTGAATATGTACGGTTACAGCAAGCAGATGTTTGACCTGTGGTGCAAGCGGCAGGGATTACTCAATAAATTCGTGGGCCTGAAATATTTCAATGTATTCGGCCCGAACGAATATCACAAGGCTGACATGCGCAGCTTTGTCATCAAGGCGTTCGAGCAGATCAACGCAACAGGGCAGGTCAAGTTGTTTAAATCGCACCGGCCGGATTTTGCCAATGGGGGGCAGCTTCGCGATTTTATCTATATCCGGGACGCGGTGGAAATGACGCTGTTCTTTTTAGAGCGACCCGAGTTGGGCGGTCTCTATAACATCGGCACCGGCCAGGCACGAGATTGGAACGATCTGGCCAAAGCCACCTTTGCTGCGATGGACACCGAAGCCAATATTGAATACATTCCGATGCCGGAACATTTGCAGGGCAAGTACCAGTACTTTACGAAGGCGGATATTTCAAAAATTCAAAACGCCGGGTACGATAAACAAACCACGACGCTGGAAGACGCCATCGCCGATTATGTACAAAATTACCTGATGAAAGACGCCTACCTGGGGGCCTAAGAAGGGGTTTGGGTATGGATATACAGGAAATACAAATAGGCACAGAGAATAAAAAAACAAAAAAAATAAGCCCCAAAATTATAAAGGCCTCACGGGCTTGGCTTCAAGAGAAGGGGGTCGATTTAGAGGATCTCAATGAACCTCAGAGAGAGTCCGTTTTTTATTTCATTAAACAAAAACGAGGATTTTTCTGGGTTATATTAATGTCTACGCCTTGTATAGTTTTGTATATTGTGTGCATCATTTTTTTTCTGAGGCTTGTACAATACCAAGACAACGATAAGATTTGGATTCCACAAAAATATGCTGTTGAAAGTGAAGAGGGTGAAAAAGTCTATCAGGAAGTCCCTGAATCTTTAAAAGAACAAATAAGGCTTTATGGAAAACTGTCTCTGTTGTTTGGTGCAATCGGGGGAGGACTCTTTTATACATTGCTTTCAAATGTTGTTGCCCCGATAGCTCTTCACCGAAACATAAAGCGTAATAATAAAACCATTTCTGCATTTTTGCTGGGAAATAAGGGGTGATTTTTTTCAATGCCGTTTACGCCGTATCATTTTGGACCGAGTGGATTTGTGGGGCTGCTGCTTCGCAAGTGGCTCGATGTGCCGGTGATTGTGGCCGCGAATGTACTGATTGATGTCGAGGTGCTGGCCGACCACTATGTTCAGCCCGGCTGGCCGGTGCATCAGATTTGGCATTTTCATACCCTGCTGATCGGGGGACTGGCGGGGGTGATTTTCGGCACTTTGATCTATTACCTAAAGCCGCTTCGCCGGTGCAGCGAAAAGAGCATGGCGTTAATCGGTCTGCCGGTGAAGGCGACACTTTTATCGATGGTCCTGGCCGGCCTGTTGGGGGCATGGCTGCATGTTTTTATTGATGCTTTTTACCACTACGACGTACAACTCTTTTGGCCGTACCTTAAAAACCCTGTTTGGCGGTGGATTCAGCAGCATACCTCGTCCGGTTACCGCGGCGTCCAGCAGCAGATTGAATTCATATGCCTGATCTTCTGGGGGCTGATGGCTGGGTTATATGTGCTCCTGCTGGCACGCAAACTCAAAAAGTCAAAATCCAATACCGTCCCATCCGCCTGATCACCGTTACACTATCTGCTTGCCTGAATGGGGTCAAACTGGTATAATCCGCACTTTCAAATAATAATCGAATATTTTGGACAGACATATGGACATTGCAGAACAGGTAAATATGCTCAAACGCGGCACCGTCGAGGTGTTTCGCGAAGATGAACTGACCGCTCGGTTGACTGATGCGGCTAAAGAGGGTCGTCAGCTCCGCGCCAAACTTGGCATGGATCCGACCGCACCGGATATTCATCTGGGGCACACGGTCGTTCTTCGCAAACTCCGGCAGTTTCAGGACTTGGGCCATAAAGCCGTGTTGATCATCGGTGACTATACCGCCCGTATCGGCGACCCGACCGGACAGAATACGACCCGCCCAATGCTCACGCCTGAGGCAATCAAACAGAATGCACAGACGTATTTCGACCAGGCCGGAAAAATTCTGGATATGTCGCCGGACAAGGTCGAAGTGCGGTATAACAGCGAATGGCTGGCCGAGATGAAACTGGCGGATGTGATTAAGCTGACCGCATCCATGACGGTCGCGCGAATGCTGGAGCGGGATACCTTCGAGATTCGCTACAAAAAAGGCGACCCGATCGGCGTGCACGAATTTCTGTACCCCCTGATGCAGGGGCATGACTCCGTCGCCATCAAGAGCGATATCGAACTGGGCGGCACGGATCAGACATATAATAATCTGGTGGGGCGCGACTTACAGCGACTGGATGGACAACTCCCGCAGATCGTAATTACCATGCCGATTCTGGTGGGGTTGGATGGTGTGCAGAAAATGTCCAAGTCCAAGGGCAATTATATTGGTGTGACCGATGTGCCGTCGGAGATGTTCGGCAAGACGATGAGCATTCCGGATGAGCTGATGGAGAATTACTTTACCCTGCTGACGGATATTCCGGCTGACGAAATCAAAATCCTGTGCGATGCTTCAAAAACGCATCCGAAAGAAGCAAAGGTTAAACTCGGCAAGATGATCATTGAGCAGTTTTACGATGCTGATGCTGCTCAGGCCGCTGCGGCCGAGTTTGAGCGGGTCTTCGCGCAGAACCAACTGCCGGACGACATGCCGACGGTTGAAATCGCCTCCGAACCAATCATGGCCAGTAAACTGCTGACCCAATGCGGCTTAGTGGACAGCGGCGGCGAAGCCAAACGCATGTGCAAGCAGGGCGGCGTCAAGGTCAATGATGAGAAGATTAGCGACCCGGCGATTGAAATTACCCCAACCGACGGCATGATCGTGCAGGTCGGCAAACGCAAATTCGCAAAACTCAAAGTCAAATAAAACGGAGCAAATGTTATGAAATTGCCGGACGTTAAAGAGGCAACCAAATATATCGGGCTGTATGTGGTGGATTTCGGGGACCACAGTGGTGTTGGATTCACTGCTACTGAAGTGGCCGAGCTGCTTGACAGTGAACAATATGCCGATGTTCATATTTACAAGATCCATCGTGCATATCCCGACGGCAAGATGGAACTGAAAGGCGTCACATCAGAGAGATTTGGTCTGGAGGCCGGGATGTTCTTTTATGCCGCTGATGAAACGACCGCAAAAGACGATTTCACACGACTGCTCGCATGGGCCGAAACACAATTACCGCCAAGCCGCTGCAAAGTACATCTGTCCGAGATGAACGAGAACTATCTGACCGCTCTGATCTATCCGGCCGAATTTGATGATGAATTTTCACGCTGGCTCTTGGATGGGCAATATCGTACTATCGGCACAGTCGAAGGGGGAGCCAGTGCCGTTGGTGGTTATTATGATGCCTGCCCGCAGATTCTGGAACAAAAGCAATTGTGGCCCGCAACCGCATTGGAAAGTCTGCACGGAGAAGCGTTATTCGAGGCGGCTAAACGGGCTTTCGTACGATGAAACGAACCGGCTCCAATCTGACATCGAAACAGCACCGGCTGGGTTTTTTGGCCGGGGTGCTTCTGGGCCGCGGCCGCAAGTCGAAACTGACCGACGATCAACTCCATCAAAAAGAGTTCAAATCCAGCACACAAAAAATAGGTATTCGATTTTCAGAACGGATCCGAAATACTTTCCGCACCTGCTGGCTGAAAATTAAATAGCCCCCCTATTACGGCGTTTTCTCTGAGTGATGCTCCAAGTATTCGATGAGTGCGTATTTTTGTTGCACCGGGATCGCTTCGCCATATTTGTAGACATATTCCCGCCACACATTGGCTGTATGTTCCTGTGGTCCGATCAGTCGATGACAACTGGCGCATTTTGACGAATAGAGTCTTTGCTTCGAGAGTTCCGAGTCTGTGCTTTGGGCCGGCAAGCTGCAGCCGTGAATAAATAAACACGACTGCAGCGCAACCAGCATAGTGCCGACAAATGCAGCAAACAACTTTTGTTTAGAGTTTTTTGATTTCATCACGCCTCATCTAAAACGGGATTCCGATGATCATACGAAATTGCAGATCATCGCTGCGGTCATTCAATCCGCGGAGTGCGCCAAAATTTACCCAGTAATTTTGAGAGGCCCATGAGACAGTCGGCCCCAGGTAATATTTTTCCTCCGTATAGTTACCGGTCGATTCGATGCCCAGTTTCCATGTGGGTGAAAATTCGTAATTCACACCGGCCGCATACCCGTGTTCAAACTCATGTCCGTTTTTAACTTCTTTTTCATAGATCTGGTTGTAGGCAACATTCCATTTACCAATGTCTTTGGCGAAAATCAGTTTTCCTTCGAACTTCTCTGCGCCGTCAGACCCATCCGGCAGGATATACTCCGCATAAAGCAGAAGGTCGATTGGAAATTGCCCTTTTTCGCCGATGCGGTAACGGGTCCGGAACTTGGAGCCGTTGTATTCAAACTTGTCATCGGTTTTCGTGTTGGTCTGGCGCCATGTCTGATAGACCGCGACGTCCCAATGGTCGGTCAGACCGTATTCATATTCCACATAATGGTCCCAGGTGTTTTTGTTTTTTTGCTTGTGGAAGTCACTGATCTTGTGGGTCAGGTAATATTCCACTTCCGATGTGCCTTGGGGCATCGTTTGATATTCATAAGTCCAGACATACCCCCGACGGTCAGCATAAGACATTGATCCCGTCAGGACCATTATACCGAGCAATACAAACACCCTCGCTGTTTTGTGTTTCACGCTTACTTCCTTTCTTTTTAGAGTAAATAATCTTGATATTGATAACCGTTATCAATATATGGTTTTATTACTTACATGGGTCATATATCCTGGGATATTTATAAGATTAAGTCAGGCGGGTTCATTTGAGCCGCGGCACTGTGAGCACACCCCAAAGATCTGGAGTTTATGATATTGCTCACTGAAATCATGCTCTTTAACAAGCTTTGACTGGAGAGCCTCTAATTCAGGGCTGTAGATTTCAATGAACGTTCCGCACTTGGTACAGACCAAATGGTCGTGGTGTTCATGGCCGGCGATGGCTTCGTAACGCATGGAACCATCCGAAATATCAAGCTGTGAGCAGGCACCGGCTTCGAGGAGTAGATGCAATGTTCGGGAAACGGTAGCATATCCAATGGCGGGATCCTGTTTCTTAACATGCTCAAAAAGCTCCTCGGTAGTGAGGTGCTGACCAGCCTTGAAGAAGACATCAACGATTGTCTGCCGCTGCTGAGTCCAGCGGAGATTGTTGAGCTTAATATACTCGGCTAATATTTGATTGGCTTTTTGGGTCATATAATTGAAAATGATAATCTATTTCAATAAAGCGAACAGCATATCAATCTGCTGGTTTGGATGCAAGTAATAATTTCAAAAGTTCTTTTCACATTGTTATTTTGTGACTTTTTAGAAGAAAAAATTTGAGGCTAAATTCTTTTCTTTAAAATCTTTTTTTGGGGTAAATATACCTATTTGGACCATGAAGACTTCCTATGTCTAATAATACGTAAGGATTGCCTGTGAAAACAGTTAACTAAAACATAGACATGGGTAAACATACCTATTTTGCAGGTATTTACCTAGTCGTTAAGGGGCAGATTGGGTTCGTCCGATAAAACAGTCGAAAAAATGTTGGACATTTTGTTGTGGATTTGTTAAAGATTAGCAATCGGCTTAGCCGAATTTAATTATGCAAGAGTTTTCTCCCCTCCGGAAAACATCAGGGAACACAAGTTTCCTGATGTTTTCTTTTTTTGCGCATTTTACGGCATATGGTCCATTTTGAGATTCAATAGAAGATTATCCCTGATAGATTGCGCCGACCTGCGTTTTGCCATTTCTTGATGATAAGAATAAGAAAGCGCAAAAAGAAAAAGCCTGTATCGAAGATCGATATAGGCTTTCTCTTATCGCATTGCCGTGGCGGGCAAACGGTTTATACGTACCGAACAGTACAGCATAAAATTTTAGACAACCGTATCGCCTTGAAAGAAAGTTGGTTTATTCCTTCTAACCTGTCCGTTCCTTTTAGAGCGAACCGCGACAATCCCTTGCTGCCGGCTGTCTAAGACAAACATCCTTGTTTGTATCAGTCTCTGCTGTCTGTTCGGCTGTGATCATTTTTAAAAGAGCTTTTATACGGCGGCCAGTTGACGATGTGCATCCAGCATGCTTTCGGTATCAGCAACCACCAACTGATGGATCAGGCTTGTTCGCACTTTCGACAGTTCCATTTTCAGAATTTTCTCCTCTACCGCTGAAGCGATCGCACGAGCCAGAAAACGGTCGATGCTGTGTTGGTTAATAAGGTCATCAATAATCCGTGTTTTGTCCCAATGACCGTAGCCGGACATTGGGCTTCGCCGCTGAACATCGTCGATGACCTCGACCCGTTTGCGCTGAAGTTTTCGTTTCAGGCGGTGTTCGCACAATTTTTCCGCAGCCTGATGATGACCCGTCGAAGACAGCACCTCCAGGATCATTTGATGGATATCATCAGCACTGAGTGTTCCGTGGCGTACCTGGCGGTAAAGGTAGTACGTTACCGCTTCAGCCATTTGCTCGGCGGCATACAGGTGATCGCCCTCCGACAGCGGCAACGCGTGATGAAAAGAGCCGAGCACTTTGGTGTGCAGGTATGGCTCGAGACTGCCGTCAGACTTTGAAATCCGGATCTGCATGTTAGTGATCCTTTCCGTATCGGTTTTTATAAAAGCCCTTATACGAATCTCTAATCGACAAACAACTGCGGCTGGTCGCCGGCATCGTCCTGAGAGATCGCCTGGCTGACTTCATCCAGCAGGTCGTCAGCATCCGTAAAATCACGATACACACTGGCAAAACGAATATAGGCCACGTTGTCCACCTTGCGCAGACATTTCATGGCCTGTTCACCGATAAACAACGAGGAGACTTCCTTGTCGTAATGGCGAAAGATTTCTTCTTCGATGCGGTCGGCAATATCCTGGATCTTTTCAGCGGAAACCGGTCGTTTGTAACAGGATTTTTGCAGACCGGCAATGACTTTTTCGCGGTCATAGGGGATACGGGTGCCGTCTTTTTTGATGACATTGAGTTTGAAAGATTCGCCGATCTTTTCATAGGTGGTAAAGCGACGCTCGCATTGAAGACACTCCCGACGACGGCGAATCACGCGTCCCCCTTCGCTCGACCGTGAGTCGATGACTTTATCGTTATCCTCTTTGCAGAACGGGCACCTCACAAGACCATCCCTGTCCATTTTAACCGGCGTCATTTGGATTACTATATATCAATCGCGCTCAATCTTAACATCTATATATGGTATGTCAACACCCTTTTGATAAAACATTTTATCGGTCCTGTAGAACGAAAGATAAAATGGCGCCGGGCGAAATAAAGTGGCGCAAACCCTCTGCGCGTACAAATACCGCCCGGATTTTGCCTATTTTGACATCATCCAGCGGTATATTATAAGTCAAGTCGTATTTAAACCGCTTATAAACGGGCTATAAAATCAGGCCCGATCTTATTCAAAACCTTCCAGTACCGGCCAATAGCAGAATGACTGAACGTCTCCCCCTTGTGCGATCCAATCCATTCGATAGACTCTTCTATTGTCATTCCCTCAAGGTAACATTTCATCAAATCAAACTCGCAACCTGCCCGCTTAACTTTCGTGTGCTGGATAGCCCCTTTGTCAGCCCGGCACTCCAAAAACGCCTGCCATAGTTCACGCGACACAATATCCAGCTTGTTTCCCTGGGGGCCTGTGGTCCGTTCTGATTCGCCAAAAAGCCCTCGTGGTGTAATCTCTACCAGCCCGGCCATCGTGTCCGCAGCGGCAGCGCATTCGCCGACCGGTGTTTGAAGCTGTAAATTATACGGTCGTTTCTTCATTTTCTGATTCTCCTGGCGGGCAGTGAAAATCCTGGATTGCCCGGCTTAAAACCTTATATGCATTTTCAGCGGCGGCTTTTGGGAATGCGTTGAAGGCATTCAATATCCGCGTAATATTTTCCTGTTTGTTGGGAACCATCACGGCGTAGGGGTGCCGATCTAAAGCGTGCCGGACGGCAAGCTGGCCGGGCTTAGTCTTTTCGATAGCCTCTCGCACGAAGCCGACAATGACCTCACTTTCACCGTTTAACAAGTCAATGAGCTTTTGCCGATAGTCTGTCATATTGACTTCGGCTGCCTGGTATTTTTTACCGTCAAAAATATCCCGCGTTTCCTTGTCAACAAGCCGCCTGGTCAAGTGATACGATGCCCGGCTGCATAGCAAGTGAACCGCTTTCAATGTCCATGCCAGGCAAGCGATAGAGAGCAGATAAATAGAACGGATTATTTTTAAAAATTGGTTTTTCATTTTTTCAGTTTTATCAGCAATTTGTTTTTGCGATACCGAAAAGAACCATGTCTCAAAGCCTTGTAGGTCTTCATCTCGGTTAGTTGGTTATTCATTGCTAAATCAATCATCACAGCCTTAACGGCTTCGGCGGTGGCTTGCTCCTGTAAAATGTTTTCCTCGATCTCACACAGCCGCTCCAGGCAACTATCCAAAGCCTCATCTAATAATTCCGGGCTGCTTGCCGCATCCTCTCCACCGGGCTTTAACTTTGATCTGAGCCTTACTCTCCTGGAGCAATCTTTGCAATAATCCGATAAACCATCCGGTTTACTTTTGTTTTTATGGAACATAGAAACCGGCAGTGTTCCCTTGCAGCCGGAACAAATTTTTGTTTTTTCTTCGCTCATCTATAGCAACTCTTTAATTCAGGTCTCCGGTTCGGGTGGTTGCTGGTTTTTCAGGACGATTGTAAATTACTTCATTGTGATAGTGGATATTGGTGTTTCCGCGATCAGCGATTTCTTCTTTCGTAATATCCCAGTCTTCGACAGCTTTATAGGTCGGTCCAATTGCGCCCAGAAGATTCATTTTCCGGTCATCATTGAATATATTACTTCCTATGGCGTAAGCATGTTCTGGGGACAGGCCAAATCCGGTTAAAGTTTCAATGGCCTTCAACTCGCTTTCGAGTGGATATTCAGGATATCCTTCTTCTCTCCGTCTAAGTTCGTGCTGTTTTAGTATCTCCTTTAAGTCTAACGCCCTTTTATCTATTGCTCTTACGTTTTGAATTTTAACTCCAAGAAGCCTCATGTCCTCTTCTGTTGCTGCAACGGCA
>JACKQG010006810.1_pt1 | contig 11842 bp, 5 predicted proteins | sample 8237621 | NCBI WGS metagenome assembly JACKQG01 (sample SAMN15677084, study PRJNA649215) | marine metagenome | biome: marine; feature: Black Sea; material: saline water; isolation source: suspended particulate matter (SPM) from the Black Sea western gyre | collected 2013-06-09/2013-06-10 | depth...
GCTGGCCGGCAAGTTTGATCAACTCCGGTTTGTAATCCAGCAGGTCGAACGTCGATGGTCCGCCATATTGAAAAAGGAAGATCACCTGTCTGGCCCGCGGAGCGATCTGGGGCAGTCGCTCGGCCAATGGATGGAGCGGATCGATGTGCGCTGTGGGAGCGGCCTCGGCCCGGAGTTCGTCGGCGAGCAGCGCGCCGAAAGCGACGCCGGCGAATCCGGCGCCCGAACGAGTAAAGAAGTTCCGTCGGGTGGTTTGGTGCATGCGTGTCAGTCGATGTAGAGGAATTCGTTGACGTTGAACATCGCGCGGCAAAGATCGATCAAGGCCAGTCGCTCGGCCCCGGCCGATCTACCGGCCGACCGGTGTTTTTCCACGTGACGCAGCAGCAGCTCTTGCGCAAGCTTTGATTCTTCCCGATAGGGATCGCGGTTGAGCGCGAGCTGAAAAACCGCCTTGATGATGCGGAGCGATTGCTCCGTATTCCGCGATTCACTCGCTGTCGGGTTGCCGGCCCGCCGTACTCGATCGGCGAACGCTTCAGCGTATCTCAATGCGGCCGGACTGTTCAAAAGCATCAAGGCCTGCGGAGCTACGACGGTAGTATCTCGACGGGCGCACGACACGGTGGTATCCGGGAGATCGAAAGCCTGCAGAAACGGGATCGGCAAGCAGCGTTTCCGCACCAGGTACAGGCTGCGAACGTCTGTCACTCCAACAGGGTCGGTGTACCAGCCCTGCCAGCGCCCACCGTCCTTGCCTTCCAGCGCCTCCAGAATCGCCGGCTGAGCGTGCAGCAGTTCTTCAGGAACTTCGGGCCAGACCGGCTTGCCGCCATCGTAGGTCTTCAGCAGCCCGGATACCGCCAGGAGGCTGTCACGCAGGGTCTCGGCATCCAGTCGTCGCACGTTCTGCCGCCAGAGCAAGCGGTTATCCAGATCGGCCTTTGCCGCCGAGGTCCGGTGTGACGACGCGCGCCGATAAGCTCTCGACGTCACGATGGCCCGATGCAGGCGCTTGATGGACCATCCGTCTTCGACGAAGGCGACGGCCAGCCAGTCGAGCAACTCGGGGTGCGTCGGGCGGGAGCCTGTGAATCCGAAGTCATTGGGCGTCGCTACCAGACCGATGCCGAAGTGCTGCTGCCAGACTCGGTTGACGATGACGCGAGCCGTCCATGGGTTATCGGGTGAAGTAATCCAGTTGGCCAGAGCGAGTCGTCGTCCTGTCGTGTTGCCGGCCGGTGCGCGGATCTCCGCCGGTCCGGGATAGAGCACGGATGGAAAGCCGGGCGCAACCTCGTCGCGCGGCTCGCGAAACACGCCCTGATAGAAGACGTGAGTTGCGGGAGCTGCCGGGCCAGCGTCGGTCGCTCCCATCGCGCACACCGGCTCACGTTTCTGCGATTCGAGCGTCGCCATCTGTTTCGACAATTCCGCATGTCGAGCCTTTTCAGGTTCCTGATCCGTGCTCAGCTTCGACTGCTCGGCTTTGAGTTGTTCGATCTGTTTCGCGAGCGCGGCGTTGTGCCGCTCCATCACCTGACGCTCATCGGGCAGCTCAATCACGAGATCATCGTGGGGCGTCATCCCGGCAAAGAACGCCCGCAGCCGATAGTGGTCGGCCTGCGACAAGGGGTCGTACTTGTGATCGTGACACTGGCAGCACGACATCGTGAGGCCGAGAAACGTGGACGCCGTGGTGTTGGTCAGGTCGGCCATCATCTCGGCGCGGAGGCGATCTTCCTCCTGAAAGATCGACGCTGTGCTATCCCACTGTCCCAGCCGCAAGTAACCGGTCGCAATGAGCGCATCGGCATCAGCAGAGGTCTCAGGCAGTCCATTGACGAGTTCATCACCGGCAAGCTGCTCGCGGATAAACTGGTCGAACGGTTTGTCGGAGTTGAACGAACGGACGACGTAATCGCGATACATCCACATCTTCAGGCGGAACTCGTCGCGTTCGTAACCATTGGTGTCGGCGTAGCGAACGACGTCGAGCCACCGTCTCGCCTGACGCTCGCCGTACGACCGTGATGCCAGCAACCGGCTCACGAGTTTTTCATAGGCATCTGGCGACTTGTCGCTGACGAATGTAGCGACTTCCTCGGGCGTCGGCGGCAGGCCGGTGAGATCGAACGTCAGGCGGCGAATCAGCGTGCGCCGGTCGGCTTCCGGTGCCGGCGGAATGTCAGCTTTGGCAAGTTGTTTGTCGATGAATTCGTCGATCGCCGCCTCTTGCTCCACGAAAGATGCGCCCGCGGCTGCGACACTTTCGCGGAGCGAAAGGCGACCAACCAGCTTCAGCGACCACAGGTCCAGCCTCTCTCCGTTAAACAATCTGTGGATCGGGTTGGCTGGATCCTCGAACGCCGTTCCAGTGGGCTCGATCCGGGGCGCGGGCTTAAAGGCCAACGTACCGCGTCCGGGCGACCACGCCTCGAGATCAGCGATCGAACCTCCCAGCAGCATCGCATCGAACAGAGTTTCGCCGCTGCCGCTGGCCATCAGCGACAGGCCGGTCACGTGACAGTCACCGAGGTCCTTCCAAAGGTCGATGGTGACCACCGTCCAATCGGCTGGCGCAGCCTCCGCGACGACGATCGCATCCATGCCCGTTTCATTGGGCCCGGCGACGTACCGCCCACCGGGCGCGGGCGTTGCCTTCGCCGGCGGCCATTTGCCTTCGCGAGCGACTTCAAGCATCGCTCCGCCGCCGCCAGTTTTCTTCCACGCATATCGCAAATAGCGATACTCGCCAGGCCTCGGCTTCTCGCGAATGGTCAGCCTCCATTCGGCTATCTGCTCGGCAAACTTCTCACGCGGCGAAACCGCCACGGCCAGCGAACCTCGATGCGTGTCGCGCCGCTCAAAACGAGCCTTCGCCTGGCCTTTCGTAAGCGCCGCCAGGAACGGTTCCTCATCGTCAAACAGCACCATCACCGGCCGAGGCCAGACAGCTCCGTCATTGACCCATTGCGTGAGCGCCTCGACTTCCTTGGCAGTCAGGCGATCTTTGGGCGGCATCTGCAGATCAGGATCGTCAAAACGAACGGCCCTCACCAGCAGGCTCCTGGCAGCATCGCCGGGCACAATCGCCGGGCCCGAATCGCCGCCCTCGAGCGCCGCTGGCAATGACTCGAGCCGCAGCCCGCCCTCCTGTTTGCCAGGCCCATGACAAGACACGCACTTTGCCGTCAACAACGGCTCGATAATCCGCACGAACCGATCGGCCCGTTGTGACGCGGAATCTTCCGTTGCGCCGACTTGCTCGCAGAACGAAAGAGTCCATGCGACGAACAGCAGGTTCAGAGGCCAGAAATAAGGTGTCATGAATCTAGTTGTACTCGATGCCGCGCGACATTGCTGTATTCACCTGGGACTCGTTGCTTCGTCGACTACCAGTGGTTCTGGACCCTACGCGATTTCGAACTGATAGGAATACAAATCAGCATCACGCACGACGAATCGCAAGCGAATTGGTTTGCCAGCCAGATGGGAAACATCGGTTTCATGCTCCTTCCACGCGGCGGCAAGATTCAGCGAATCGCCGTACAATTCGTGGGCGTCAGCGAACGTATATCCCGGTATCGGCTTTCCCTTCACATCTTGGATCTCAACGCGAATGCTGCCGGCTGCGGACGTGGAAAGATTGAGCGAGAGCCGATTTCCTTCGAATCTCAGCGGAGCCGTCACCAGTTCTCCGCCGGAAAGCGGAGCTGCGAGCGAAACGAAGCCATCGATCCGCAGCGTATATCGTCGGAACTGGCCTGGGTGATTTTGGAACGAGTTTTCGCTTACGTAGATCGATAGCTCAGGCGGAGCGTCCTCGATGGCCGACTTGGTTTCGACCAGGCCGTGATTCTGGTACGTGTCACCATAGAACCAACTTTGCCGGGTCCGCAGCCCCGGCCGGATGAAGGACTCCGGCCAGACGTGAAAATGTTTTCCATTACGGCTGGCCATGAACATACCATCTGTCACCGCGGTGCCTTCGCGTCGAGACTCGGCGCCGCGCAACTTGCGATATTCGTACTGCGGCAATTGCGTCGCCGAGTACGTCCAGCCACGGTCAATGTATCGCGTCGGGAAGCCGAGATACACGTGCGGGGCGCGGTAATACGGGATGATCTGGTTGGTGTAGAGTTGGCTGACGCGACCGGGCCATTCGTTGTGTGGGTCGGCATCCATGACCGGTGGAGCGTCTTCCGGCTCGCTGCGATCCCGATGTGCTTCGTAGGACAGAAACTCAGGGTCTGTCCAATGGACAAAGTCCTTCGACGTGCCTGTGCGAATGTCCCGTCCCTTGCGAACGTCGCGATGATATTCGCGGTAGACGCCAGCTTCCGTATCCCAGAACGCCAGATTCAATGAATCGAAATTGCCTTTGGCAATCACCGGCTTTTGTCCGACTGGCGTGAATCGCACCCCATCGGCGGAAACAAACGCCTGCAGACCTTTTCTGAAGTCGCCGGCCAACGCCTTGAATCTTTCCTTTTTCGGACAGTCGGGATTCGTGTCCAGGAATGGCGCGAAGTTATGGCTGCCGGAGCCCATCCAGATGATGTTGTTTTTCTTCGAGCCTTTAAACTCGAACAGCTCCAACTCTGGCTTGGTCCAATGAATCCCGTCGCGACTTTCCGCGTAGCAGGCGGTTTGCGGGTGAGGACTATGATAACCATCGATCGTGTAAACGACGTCGCTGCCACGATAATACATGCGATAGAGATCGCCGTCCTGAAAGACTTTCATGTAGGCACACGAGGCTCCTTCCCACGACTTGTCACAGACAAACGAGACTTCGCGCGGTGTGGGCCGATGCAATTGCAACCTCGCGCCTCCGATCAGCTTCGAGATCAGCGCATTCTCGACAAACAATTCGCGTCGCGCCTGAATGTTGGTCACTTGGTCGTCTTGTTTGCCGGCAACTGATCGAGTGGCCACAGCCGCCAAACTAGCTGCACCAGCGGCTTGGATGAATTCCCGACGCGAGAACGATGTTTCGATGCTCATCATTCATTTCCCAATCTTCGCAATTCACGACACGTAGCGTGCCCACCCTAGCGGGCGACAATGGCCGGGTATCTTCCAAGCAGTCAAGCGACGCATCAGGTTAATGGACAAGGCGAGATTGGCAGACTGCATCGTGTGCCTCCCGAAGACGCTCACTTGCCATCGACTGGTTGCCAGTGAGGCCACATGGCAGCGTGGCCGGGTTTCAGGTTGGTCAATTGTGTCTCACTCCCGTGGGTCAGGTCCCTGACAAACAACTGTCGCACATCGTCACGCTTCGATCCATACATCAGCCAGCGTCCGTCGGCCGACGGAGTGATATGATAATGCAGCGTGCCCGGCGCGGATTGGGTGAGCTGCCGGGGGTTGCCGTCGAGCGACACCTGAAACAGCTCGACCTTGTCGCCGACCTTGGCCGTGTAGAAGACGGACTTGCCGTCAGCCGACCAGACGGGGATGTCGCTGCTGCCCTGGTGAAAGTCCGGCACGTCGAGGAACAGGACCCAGCCTTGATATCCATTGAGATCGGCCAGCTTACGGAGGCCCGACCCGTCTCGCCGCACGATGTACGGATTGCTGCGGCCATGCACTCCGCTGACAAACATCAGCCACTGGCCGTCGGCGGACCAGCGGGGAGCGAAATCGAATGGGTTTCCCGTCCGGATGTGCTGGCGATTCGAGCCATCGGCGGCCGCGATGTAGACTTGGTAATTCGAGTGATAGCTGATCCGTTCCCCGTCGGGTGACGCGCTGTATCCGTAAGTGAATCCGGAGCCGTCGCCCGACACGTCGCGCTTGTTGCGGCCGTCCAGGTCCATCACGAATGGCTTCGATACGCCATTGATCAACGAAGTCATCAGCAGTCGTTTGCCATCGGGGCTGAACGACGCGCTGTTGTAGTGGCTCACGCGTTCGACGGCAGTCACGTTCACGATGTCTCCCGTTGCGAGATCGACGAGACTCGAATCGAGCTCCCACTTGCCTGGCAACATGCGAAAACGCCGGTGCTCCTCTTCCCACGTGGCGTTTTCCGGATCCTGCCAGCCGCGCGAGATGATGGCCTGTTTGCCGGCGGGCGACCAACCCGCGAAGGACGTCCAGGCATCCGGGTCGTCGGCCAGATGTTGCGCCACCAGCCGGCGCCCGGAACCATCGCCTCTGATCACGGCGGCTCGCCTCGTCCGAACGTTGGCGTGCCGGCCACCCGGCAGATTCGTTCGCAGCTCGGTATAACCGATCAGACGATCCGCTAATGGTCGTTCGTCGGCGGCTGCCAGGCACGGTATGAGCAGGCTGATGAGAAGGGCCAGAGTCGGCCTTGTCGTCCCGAGTTTCACTGCCGTTCTCCTTGTTTCGTCTTGAAACGTATCCTCGCCACCTTTGGAAAGGGACTGCGTCTCCATCATCGCGATTTTTTGCCCCGTTCCGATTCGCGGGTATGAAATGAACCATCGCCAGACGATGCGCGTCGACTGCCCGTTTCTGTCACCGGTATCCACCCGGCACTCGTTCGGGCGGATACACCCCGATCACTCATCATCCATCGCCCACAAGGCGTGCGGCGTGAAATGAAACATCATGCTGCTGTAGCCGGTCTGGCCGAACTGTTCGCCGATTGCCACTGACTCGATGGCGGCGGGCACCATCGTCGCGAACGCTTCGCGAAGGATGCGGCGATGATTGGCATTTCCGGTCACTTCCGACTCGTAGGCAAATGCTTCTGACGACAGAGCCGTCGCGGAACTCAGCGCGGGCGGCGGCCGGTCACCGAAATGCGTGCACGAGGTCAGATAGAACGACTTGTGTTTTTCGCTCCAGCAGGTGCGGACCAACTGCTCGACGCCCGCCGTGAGACCTGCCAGCACCTCGGGGTCCTGGGTCAGCCGGTGGTACCGGGCCAGACTGCTCAAGGTCAGTCCGAACATGTAAGCGTTCTGGCCGCGACACCGCTTTGCGATGCTTGCTTCGTTGCAGTGGCCGTACGCCATCAGCACGACGAACCCCTTTTCCGGATCATGGTGCTGCTGCATCAGCTTCCACTGACGCCCGGCCGCGTCCAGGTACTTTTTGTCGCCCGTGGCCTCGTAGGCCGCGATGACCAGATTCAGCGGCCAGCCAAGATCGCGGATGTGATCGCTGTAGTGCGTAGGGCAGTCGGCCGCGATCGTGTCAGCGGTCATCGTGGCGACTTCAAGAGCCCGCCGGTCGCCGGTCAGAAGGTAATAATCGAACACGCCGCCGATCCACTGGTGACCCCAGTTGTACAAGCCGACTTGGTAGGGTCCCTTCATGATCAGCGGGGCTTCGTCATGATATTTCTCGCCGTCATACCGCCCGTAGTAGCCCCCCGTGTGACCGACCTGATGCAGCCAGACGTGGCCGGGCCGCATCTTCGCGGAGCCGGGGAATTCGTGCAGTTTGTCATTGACCGCGTGCACGACATCGACATCCAGCGAATGGCGTGCGGCCTGTTCCGCTCGATCGAAGTAACGCCGGTCGCCGGTTCGCAGGTATTGCGTGAAGAAGCACCGGGCGGTGTCGTATTCAAGGTTGCCCCACGAATCCCATTTAGGGTTATACCAGTCACCATAGTTGAGCATGCCGTATTCGCGTATCTGCTTCACATCCGCCAGGTGCTGCTTGAAAAGCTGGTCGAGCCAGAAGTCGTAACGGGCATAGCCACTTTGTTTCTTCGCCGGAGCGATCCGACCTGCAGCTCGTGTCTTGTAAACGTACTGTGGCGACGTTTGAGCCAGCAGTGGTTGCTCGGCAGCCTGATAGAAATCGCTCAGTCGTTGCGCATCCGGCGGCCCGTCGAAAAACGTGGCCCAGAGTTCGTGCGTTCTGGAAACTCCGACCTTGAACGAGTACCTGCCACCTTGCAGATAGTAATAGAGCTGCGACTCCTCCCGGATCGGTTTGCCGTTGTACTGCCCGGCTTCGAACTGCGGGCAGATGCCGACGCGAAGCTCGTCACCGACTGTCAGACTCTTCGGCCAGTTCTGCCAGAAATCTCGAACGCCAACCGCCAGTCCTCCACGACTGCTCCCGATCGCCGCCCAGCCCGTCGCATGACGACCTGCCGGTTTGCCGTTGATTTCGTAGCTACGGTCGTCGACCTGAAACAGAGTGGCGGCATCGCTCGACCGGCCGTCAAGGACCAGCTTCGAATCTGTTTCGGAACTGGTCCCGGTGGCGAAGACCAGATCGAGCGAATCGATGTCCGACATCAGATCGACGGGATGGTCGTTCAGAAACGTGTAGCAGAGTTTGACGAATGGCTGGCCTGCAAAGGCGTGCAGGCGAACGATGTACTGGAACAACTGGCCGTCCCTGGAAGCATGGCTGCCCGAGATTCGAACACACGCGCGGAGCGGCCCGGACTGCTCCACCCGCATGGTGGCGCGGGATAGATCGGCTCGAAATCGCCGCCCGTCCGGAGTTGTCAGCACGATGCCGGTGTCTTCCGCCGCCGTCATCCGTTCATCGTCTTCAAACCGGCCGTTGTTGTTGCAGTCGAGCCAAACCGCGTCGAGCAGACGAAACGATTCCCTGGACAGCCTGATTCGCAGCGGACCGGTTTCGAGTTGAACCTGCTCACCGGCATCTTCGACCCGGAGTGGCCCATCGATCTGCGCGGATCTCCGCGATTCACCGCTCCGAAGCGTGAAATCAGCTCGCTCATCAGGTTTAAAGTCTGCCTGAAAGTCGAGAAGCAACCAGCGAATTGATCCGTCCGGCCAGCGGGATAGGGCCTCGGTCTGAACGGGAATCGACTCACCGGAAGACGAGATCAGGGAGACGTTTCCTGGGTCGGACAATTCACCGCGAGCCAGCGGCACTCCCGAGGTGATTGGCCAATGGGCGCGGGCAACGCCGGTCGGTTCAGTCACCGAGAAGTTGATCTCACCGGTGGCGGCCATGACTGGCAAGGCGGCGACCAGCGTCCAAAGCAGTACCACCATGCCAACGTCGAATCCTGACCTGCTCCTCTCTCGGACGTATGGCATCGATGACCCTCAACTATCGTGACGCTCGACGCGAGAAGCGTGGATGGCGGCAGGCGGCTGATTACTCACTACAAAGCCGCCACCGCGCTGCGTTACGTCAAGGATACTCGACGACCCGCAACTGAAACAGCGTGCTGCCAGGCAACGGCCTCCGCAGAAACAGGTCAGCCTTCTGGAGCGGCCTGCCGGAGTTCTTTGGCCCCCAGGGGGACGGACTTCATCCGCCGCCGGCTTGATGGCTATCGGCTTCATGCGTCCATCGACATCGACGACGAACTGCGCCGGAAAATACGGGAGGTCGCCGCCTTCTCTACCGATCGCGCGACGCGACTCCGGACCGGCAAGCTGAGGCCTGGCAAGAGCCGGTCGGCCGCATCAAAAACGGGAACGGCACTGGACAATGCGGCCGCGTGGTGGCGTTTCTTCGAGCCGAACGATTTCCTCAATCACGGGACAGCAGGAAAGTCACTCGACACCCCAAGTCGCTGCTCGACCGATATATCGTAACGGCGAAAAAGCGCAGGAGGACTGCCCTCTTCAGCAGGCACTCCTGGGTTCAAGCAGGACCAGCTAACGGCGTTCATCGTTTCCTGCAGATCATCCCCGATTCGATTCACGCATTGCAGGCATTCTTTGGCCGCGTGATAATGACTGTCGGCCACTCGTTATCTGCACATGAGGGCCAGGTTTTTTGCCGACAGTATTGCTATGCACGCCTCAATCGAGGGCCCTCGCCAACTCAGGAATCCGGAACAACTCAGTGCTCGATCTCGTAACTGCACAGTCTCGTGCCCAAAATGGCATTACCCGTCGGAATCTTGTGAAAGCCGGATTCCTCGGGCTCGGTGGCGGGCTGACATTGGGCGACCTGCTTCGACGGCAGGCGATGGCTGCGCCAGACAGCGAATATCGCGCAACCCCCAGCGGGCGTTCCGTAATTCTCCTCTGGCAGCAAGGCGGGCCAAGTCATCTTGAAACGTACGATATGAAACCCGAGGCGGTGCGCGATATTCGCGGGCCGTTCTCGCCCATCGCCACCAATGTGTCCGGTATCGATATCTGCGAGCATCTTCCGCTGCACGCGAAGATCGCCGACAGGTTCACGCTGATCCGTTCGTGCTCACATGCCTGGTCAGGCCACAACGACGGCATCCCGATGATGGTCAGCGGCTATCCCGGCTGGTCCAACAAGATTAACGAGTCCACTCACCCGGAACTCGGTGCGGTCATCAGCCGCGTGTTCGGCCAGTGTCACGACGGCCTTCCGGTTGCCTGCGGTATGGGAGCGAAGCACTACAGCTACGTACCGACGACCGCGACCGGCTACTGGAGCGACGTTTTCCGGCCCCCCACCGTTGACGCCCAGGGCCTGAAGAACGCGAAAGCAACCGTTGATGGTCGCCGTCTTGACGATCGTAAGGCACTTCTGGGTAGCATCGATCAGCTTCGTTCGGACATCGACCGAGGTGTTCTCGAATCGGTCGACGAATTCCAGCGACAGGCCTTCGAGATCATCGCCGGTGATAAAGCTCGCAATGCATTCGATCTGTCACAGGAAGACGAACGAACACGAACACGCTATGGCAAAGGCTGGGGCCAGAACGCCCTCCTCGCGCGACGACTGGTGGAGGCCGGCGTCAGCTTCGTCACGGTCGGCGTCCCGGGCGACAGCATCATCTACAACTGGGACGACCATGCCGTGAACGGCGACCTGCCGACCGCCATGCGCCAGCGACTGCCCGGTTTCGATCAGGCTGTGACGGCGCTGATCGAAGACGTGTACGATCGCGGCCTCGATGAGGACGTGATGATCGTCGTCACCGGTGAGTTCGGCCGGACGCCGCGCGGCAACATCCGCAAGGGCAACAGCGACGGCAAAATGAACTGGGGCCGCGACCACTGGGCCAGTGCCATGTCCATTCTGATTTCCGGTGGCGGCAAACCCATGTCGCAGATCATTGGTGCCACCAACTCCAAGGGCGAACACCCGGTTCGTCGTCAGCTCACTCCTCAGGACGTCCACGCCACGATCTACCAGCACCTGGGCATCGACCACACCCAGACCTTCAACGACAACGCTGGCCGGCCCATCCATCTGGCATATGGCGAACCGATTCGCGAACTGGCGTAGATTGGTTCGGGGCCAGTGCCGACCGAGTCAGACAATGTAGACGCCTGCTGTGGAGAGCCGCGCCGTGATCCCGATCTCTGACGCGTAGAGATCAGAACCCCAGCCGAAGCTGAAAGCCGTATCGGGGATGAGTGCGGACGGCCGCCCGTGTATCCGGCGCGTCGACGTTGACGCGTAGCTGATCGCCCGCCCGGCCACCGTCGTTAGCAGGTCCTGCAAACCTACTCATTGGGCACGATCCGCAGGACCAGGCCGCCGTGCGGACGTAACGATCCGCGCCACGTCTGATTCCGGCCTGCGGTGCCGGTGCGGCTCGCGAAGTCCCGTCCGGTTGGTCCATCGGCAATCTCCGTCAGCGAATAGTCGATTCCGGCTCTCAGAAACGCGCCGGGGACGGCGATCGCGCGTTCCGTCTTTTCGCCGTTGATCGCGCCCACGTACCAGCTCTTTCCCGAGCGTCGCGCCAGCACGACGTACTTGCCCGGCTCCCCGGCGACAAAGCGGGTCTCATCCCACGATGCCGGAACCTGCCGGAGAAATGCTTTGGGCGCGGACGGTAGTTTGCGATACGTCGCCGGACTGTCCGCGAAATGCTGCCAGCCTGATTCGAACACCACGGCCAACGCCAGTTCGTGCCCATAAGTGGTGATGTGCGGAAACCGTTTGTCGGAGAAGGTAACCGGGGTGTAGT
>JACKQG010006811.1_pt1 | contig 11842 bp, 9 predicted proteins | sample 8237621 | NCBI WGS metagenome assembly JACKQG01 (sample SAMN15677084, study PRJNA649215) | marine metagenome | biome: marine; feature: Black Sea; material: saline water; isolation source: suspended particulate matter (SPM) from the Black Sea western gyre | collected 2013-06-09/2013-06-10 | depth...
CGATCAGCGGTTCTTCCAGGTGCAGGACGCCGCTCAGGAAGGCCTCGAATTGCGCCTGCAGCATGCGGTGGGCCAGGTCCACGTCTCCGCTGGCCTGGGTGGCCTGCCTGATCGCTTGCAGGTCGGACCTGGGGTACTGGCAGGCGCAGCCGGCCAGGATGCCCCTGCTTCTTTGCTCATCCACCAGGGCCTCCAGCCGTTCCATGGCCTGCCGGGACCAGGCGATGACCTCACGGCGACTGGAACGGGATGATAGCCCTTCGCTGCCTTGCATCACCCTCTGGCGGATGTCTGCGCCGGCCAACGCGTCCAGGCCACGGGAGAGTTTGGCCAGCCAGGCCTGTTCGAAATCGTGTGCTTCGGCCATCTGACATCCTCTCAGGGCATGACTGTGGCTGGCTGCGCTTCCTCGGCACCGGGGGCAAAACGGGCCTGAGTTTTGACGTGCAGGACGTAGAACCCGGCGGCGGCCACGGCGGAGATGATCCCCGCCGCGTACCAGACCCAGTTGGGGTCGTAGTTGTCCAGGATCAGGCCGGCGGCCCAGGGCCCCACGGACGCCGGGATCGTCCAGGCCAGGCCGAACACGGCCATGTAGCGCCCGCGCATATCTTCCGGAGCGAAACGGGCCACCAGGGCTTGCCCCACCGGCATCTCGATCATCTCGCCCACGGTGATGAGCAGAATGGCCACCACAAAGAGCCAGTAAGCGGAAACAAAGCCGTACATGGTGAACCCTACCAGGTAGAACAGGGTTCCCACCATCATCATCAGCATCGGCGAGTACTTGCTGACCCGCCGGGTCACCCAGAATTGCAGCAACACCACCGTTGCGGCGTCCAGGCTCAATATGAAGCCGTATCCCTGCGGAGACACACCGTGCACATCGCGCAGGTACACGGAGAGGGTGTTGTACATCTGCTGGTAGACGACCAGCATGAGCATGGATGTGGCCAGGAAGGCCACGTACATCTTGTCGGCGAGGACGAGACGATACCCGCCCAGCGTTTTCAAGAAGGTTTCCTGCCGCTGCTCTGCCGTTGCCTCCGGTTTCGTCTCCGGCACCAGCCGGTACACGATGGCCGCGGTGATCAAACTGGCCACGGCGTCGAGGACGAACAGCAGCAGATAGGATCTGGCGGCCAGAAGCCCGCCGATGGTAGGGCCGATGATCCAGGCCAGGTTGCCGGCTACCCGGATGATGCCGTAGCCTTCGGCGCGTTTCTCTTCCGGCAGCAGGTCGGCGACCATGGCCTGACGCGCCGGCCCGCCGACGTTGGAAAGCAATCCCACGACGACGGCCAAGGAGTAGAACACGGACAACTGGTTGACGAGGCCCATGGACACGCTGCTGAGGGCGCTGAACACCAGCCCGAAGAGCACCATGCCCCGCCGCCCCAGCCGGTCGGTCAGCGCGCCGCCCATCATGCTGCCCAAGAGGCCCGAGATGGAGAAGATGGCAAACAGCACCCCGGCCTGCGTCATGCCGACGTCGAACTTCTCGGTGACGTACAGGGCGAAAAAGGGGTATATCAGGGTTCCACCGATGCGGTCTATGAAGGCGGCGATAACCAACGCCCAGAACCGCGGGGGAAACTCTTGATAGGTGTTCCTTATCCGATGCAGCATGATGTGGTTGTCGCAAGCGCGGACAACTGCCATGCCGGCATGACTAAGCGGCGTGGACTGGTTGCTGATCTTTGTGCGCCTCGACGTAAATCCGTAGCGCCGCGCGCATCCGCTGCTCCCATCCGTCCTTCTGGGCACTGAACCACGCAAATACATCAGGGTCTACTTGCATCGTAACGATCACTTGCGGCTGATGGGGTAGCCTAAGCGTAGAGCGAGCAAAAAAGTTGTCGTCAAGTGGCGGAATATCAGAGTAATCTATCTCTTCATCCGTCATTGCTTCCAACTTTCGCCAATCGGTTTGTGAGTGCTTGTTCGTATCTCTTTCGCTCATGTCTGTTCGCCTTTCGTGCAGAAATGATGCGGATTGTATCTTGTCGAGGTTCGGTAAACACAACAACGGCAACAATGTTCCGCAAGATGCCAATACCGATCCAACGATCTTCTCCGTAGTCTTCTCGCTCATCTAGCTCGACGAGCATTGGGCCGTTAAAGACCAGTGGAACATCCGCGAAGTCTATTTTGTGCCTACGGATGTTCACCGCATTCTTTTCCTCATCCCATTCAAACCGCATGTATCTGCTTACCTCGCTGTCACAGTTTTCTCTGAGTGCGTCTACTGCTTGTGTAAGCCCGCCATCGCATCCCCAACCCGCGGGATGCGCTACCCAATCTCAAATCGGGAGCTGGCCTCTTTGAGAATCCCCTCGTACAGCGCCAGGTTGCGATCCGCCAGGTGATCGAAGATCTGCGGGCTCTTGCTGCCCCAGGTCACGTAGCGTAGTGGGTCGGGGTCGAGCCGGGCGGCGATGATCTCCTCGCCGCCCCGGGCCTGGGCCAGCCGCCAGGCGATGGGGTTGACGATCATGCTGTGGCCGAAGTAGTAGCTGCCGCCAGCGTCGGGTCCCACGGCATTGGTGGCCACCACGTAGACGTGGTTGTCGTAGGCGCGGGCGGCGTTGGTGATGTGCCAGATGTCGAAGCTGCGCAGCAGGGCCGAGGGCCGCACGATGATCTCGGCGCCCTGCACCGCCAGCAGGCGGGAAAGCTCCGGGAAGTCGCCGTCGTAGCAGATGATCATGCCGATACTGCCCAGCGCGGTCTCGTACACCTCGGCGCGGGTGCCCACGGTCACCCAACCACCGCGATCCGCCCGTTCCAGCGGAAAGGGGTGCGTCTTGTCGTAGACGCCGATGATCTGGCCATCGGGGCCGATGAGTATGGACGAATTGTAGACCACGCCGCGCTGCGGCCCGCGGCGATACGAAGGCCAGACCACGTGCACGCCCAGCGCCCTGGCGGCGGCTTGCACGTCGCCGGTGATGCGTCCGGGGGCCTCGTCCACCAGATCCCATAGCTCGTCGGCATCCAAACCGGTCACAAAGCTGGTGGTCACCGTCTCCGGAAAGACGACCAACTCGGCCTCGTATTCGCGGACTGCTTTCTCCAGCCAGGCGATGCCCTTGTCCACGTTGGCTTGCACGTCGTTGGGTGTGACGGCGATCTGCACGCAGGCAGCGGTGAATTCGTTCATCTCGCATCATTCCTTTCCGGCTGGATACTGGGTATTGACCAGTACCCAATATCCAATACCCAATATCTACCCACGCCTCATCCTCTCCAGAATCCCCATCAACCTCTCGTCCCCACCTGCCGGAGGCCGCCAATCCACCTGGACGACCGGCGCACCCTGGGCCGTCAGGCTCTCGGCGAACGATTCCAGGCCGACGTTGATGGCCGCAAGAGGCCTGTGCAGCACAGCCAGATCTACGGATTGCGGATTGCGGATTGCGGATTGCGGATTGAGGGACTGGAGCAGGCGGCCAGTGTAGCGGACGGCTGCCTCATTGCTGGTATACACCTGAGCTCTCGCTTTTTCGAGTTGCCGCACCTGGGCCTCCAAGTCCTGCGGGTCCTCGTCGGTGCCGACCACGACGGCGACCACCTGCAGGTAGCGTCCGGCTGCGGCGGCCCGCGCCCGTGCGCTGGCGATGGCCGGGGCCAGTTCGCCGGCCGGGTCGGGGTGCGCGCCGTAGCCCAGCACCACGTCCAGCAGGATCACGGCCACTTCCGGGTCGTCGGCCTCCTGTTGCAGCCGCCGGAGGCGCAGGTCGTTGTCCATCATGGGGTGCAAACGGCCGACGGTGAATTCGTCCTCGCCCAGGTCCACGATGGTGTGCTCCTGGCTGACCAGCGAGCTGGCCAGGCGATGCTTTTTGTCCAGGGGGACGTTGGAGTAGACGGCGGGCAGGTAGTCTTGCAGGATGAGCAGGGCCTCGTAGGCCAGCGTGCCGCCGGAGAAGAGGCCCCGCAGGTAGCGCTGCCCCGGCGCGCAACGATCCAGGCCAGTCGCCTTCTCAGTGTCTTCCGTCCTTCGTCCTTCGTCCTTCGTCAGGCGCACCGCCCACTCCGCCGCCTCGTCCAAGGTGCTGGCAAAATACAGATTGTCCACCTGCCGGGAGGGAGGGGCATAGCCGATGAAATCCACCACCACCGGCTTGCCCGCCGAGCGGGCAGCGCGCAGCAACTCGTCGGCGACGGTGGGCGACGGCGGCTTGGAGACGAGCACGATGACCTGCGTGTCGGGGTCGCGGCGGAGGAGATCGAGGCCCTGGCGGGCGGTCACCGCGCCCACGGCCTGGGAGAGATCACGCCCGCCGGTGCCCAGCCCGTGAGTGACGCCGCTCCCCAACTGGTGGATGCGGCTGCTCACCTGCTGCAGGCCCGTTCCCGAGGCGGCGACCAGCCCGATGGGCCCCCGCCGCACGCGGTTGGCAAAGCCCAATCCCACGCCGTTGACCATGGCTGTGCCGCAATCCGGCCCCATGACCAGCAAGCCCTTCTCGGCGGCTGTTTGTTTGAGGGCGACCTCATCGTCCAGGGCGACGTTGTCGCTGTAGAGGAAGACGTTCTTGTCCCACCGCAACGCCTGGCGGGCCACGCCGGCGGCATAGCGGCCGGGCACGGAGACGAGCACCCACTGGGCGTCGGGCAGCATCTGGACAGCGGTTTCCAGGCTCTGGGGGCGGTATTCCTGCTCGATGCCTGGCCGGCGTCGGGTGAGGAGTTCGTCTACCTGGTCCAGGGCAATCTGGGCTGCGGACTCGTCGGCGGCCCGGACGACGATGAGCAGGTCATCCGGTACGGCGGCCTGGGCTGCTGGCGTCAGCAAGTCGCTCTGGGCCAGGATGTCCTTGTTGGCCTCGGTGCCCATCACCACGCCGGCGTCGAGGATGTTGGGCAGGGCAGCCAGGGAGCGCTGCAACTGCATGAGGACTACGGAGTCGTAATAGGCGCCGCAGCGGATCTCCACTTTGGTTACGGCCATCAAAACTCCCAGGATTCAGCTAACCGTGCTGCAGAACGACTTTCTGAAGCGCCCCCTTGGGGTGCGGGTCGCCGAGAGCACAATCTGACGACAGCCGACTCAAAACGACAACAGACGTTGCCAGTGGACACAGTGGTGAGGAGCACAAGTAGGACGTCCGCTCTCTGGCGGACGGTTGCGAGTATACCATACGCTTGCAGCCATGTCAACTGCCATGCGCTGTCCGGGGCGTGCGCGGCAAGCCCGAGGATGCTTGAGGAGAAGCGACCTCCACGTCGCCTGGCCCAAAGGGGGAAGTCCTGGGGTGTTCCGCCTGCTCAGGAGGCGATCAGAGGCGATTCTGCGAGGATGGCGAACCAACCGAAGCGTTCCTCGCCGCGGATGGTGTAGCCGGCCATAGCATCTCGGGTCTCCGTGAACAGGTAGCCGCGGTACAGTTGGCTGTGTTCGGTGAAATGAATGATGAAACTGATCCGGTGAACGTCAACGCTGATGCTGTCCACGGGGTAGGGCTGGCCGCTGGCGTCGGCATAGCGGCCGACCAGGGTGATCACCGGGTTTTCCGAGTTCTCAACCTCTTCCTCCACGCATTCCAGCACCAATTTGCCTTTAAGGCCATCGTGGTTCATCAACCAGGTACCGCCGAACTCGCTGACTCCTACGATAAGCATCGTACACTCCTTCTCAAAAAAGGTTTGTGTTGCCTGTATGTTCCTGCCATCGCCGCCAATTATACCACAAAAGCCAAAACTGCGAAAGTTTACCGCTTATCAGCAGGAGCACCGATCAAGCCTCTGAACTTTTCACCAGTTTGTCCTGCAATCGGTTCAGCCGATGTTGCAGCTCGGCCAGGGCCAGGCTGCGGCCGGGGGACGGCGGCCACGTCTCCGCCCGCTGTAGGGCCTCCTGCGTCCAGGCCAGGGCCGCTGGCAGGTTCGTCACGTGCCACTCGTGGTGCTTGGCCAGCTCCACGAAGGGGGTCAACTGGCCATCCAGGGCTTCGGCGCTCCACCGCCGCCACAGGTGGGCCGCTTCTTCTCTGCGCCCCTGCCGCTTGAGCAGGAAGGAAAGCTGCTGCAGGGCACGCTCGCGCACGTCAGGCGGCAGTGCAGCAGCCAGCGCCTGCCGGTAAGCGTCCTCGCTGGCGGCAGCCCAGCCCAGTTCCTCGTAGGCGCGGCCCAGGCTGAAGCGGTCAACAGGGGGAAGCTCGTCCAGAGTGGGGATGCCGTCGGGCACGAAGAGGCGGCAGAGGCGTGCCGCCAGCGTGACCAGCGACAGGATGTCTTCCAGGTTGTGGTAGAAGACGCGGCGCAGCTCGCTGGCGTCGCCGCTGCGCAGGTACTCCCGATAGAGTGTGGGGATGAGCCAGCCGGGCACATCGGCCTCCTGGCGCAGCACGCCCAGGGCCTGCTGTTCCACGTTGCCCAGGGTACAGGAACCCAGGCGGGCCCGCCACAGGCGGCGGGCGGGGAACAGCAGATCCAGATGCGGTGCGTCCTGCAGGCGGGGGAGTTGGCGGTTGAGGATAAAGCGGGTGTTCAGCAGCGGCAGGTCAAAGGCGCGGCCGTTGTAGCTGACCAGGCCGGTGCAGCGGTCGAGGATGCCCGCGGCGGCGTGGAGCAGCGCGCCCTCCTCGGCGGGGCTGGGCATGAAAAGCTGGCGCACGGTGAAGCCCTGGTCGTCGAAGGTGCCCACGCCGAGCAGGAAGACGAAGGTGCCCGTGCCTCCGGCCAGGCCGCTGGTCTCGGTGTCCACGAAGGCGGCGGTGCGCCAGTCCAGTTCGGCCAGCGCCGGATCGCGGGCACAGGCGGCCAGCGCCGCCGGCGGCAGCGTCAGACACTCCCCCAGAGGCAGCCCGCCGCGCCACTCGTCGAGGGGGTAGGTGGTCTCGGAGACGAAACAATGGCCGTGGGGGGTGGAAATCCACTCGCCGTCCACAACCGCTTCGATGCCGGGGCCAGCGGGCGGCGGCGCGGGCGGACGCAGTTTCGACGTTCCCTTGTGCAGCCCCAGCCGCTGCAAACGGCGCAGCCGTTCGCTCAGATCCATCGTTTGGCCTCCTGCCTCTTGCCCCCTACGGCCACAACGAGGCCAGCAGCAGGTTCAGGACGTTGTAGAGCGCGTGGGCGGCGATGCAGGCGATCAATCCCGAACGTTGGCGCAGCCAGCCGAAGGTCAGGCCGATGATGAAGATGACCAGAGTGGCGGGGGAGAGGAAGCCGTATTGGATGTGGATGACGGCGAAGAGCAGGCTGGTGAGCAGGAGGCCAAAACGGGGCTGCAGCGCGCCGCGGAACAGCGTCTCCTCGCCCAGGCCGGCGGCGACCCCCAGCGCCAGCGCGCCCCAAGGTGACATAAACCCGCCGAAAAGGCTGTTGCTGATGCGACCGATACGTTCGTAACTGGCGGGATCCAGCGCCTGCCAGCCTATGGACACGCCAAAGTCGAGGGCTTGGAGCAAGATCACCAGCCCGATGACGCCGAGCCAGGTCGGCCAGGAGGGCCAGCGCACGCCCAGGCGGGCGGCCGTCTCCCCGACGCTGCGCCGCAGCCCCAGCCCGACACCGATCAGGGCCATGCCCAGCAGTGCCAGCGTCTGCTGCCACAATTCAGACTGGCCCAGCGAGGCGTCCAGTTGCTCAAGGCCCTCTAGCCCGCCCACGAGGGGTAACTGCATCAGGGTCAGCCCGACCAGGTAGGCGGCGAAGACCAGCGCTGTGGTGTGCACGGTGGAATCGGGATCCATGTTCAGCCAGCGGGCCAGGAAGCGCCGCACGCCGCGGATCAGGGGCAGGAAGCTGAGCAGCCCGGTGAGGCCAAGGACGACGGCGGTCATCGTCCAATTGGGCTCTATGGGCAGCACGTCCCGCGGCATCTCGCTGATTCCGAGGGCCAACCACATCAGGAGCACCACCAGCGCCGAGAACAGCACCAGCAGATTGCTCAGGATCAGCAGCCCGTGGGTGATCCAGCGGTACTGCCGGTTGCGCTCGGTCAGGTTGGCCACGATGGCGATAAGCATGAAGGGGACGAACATCAGAAAGACCATGTCATTTCTCCCAGGTTGTCAGAGCTCGAACGATGTTTGGCGGCAGGTCGCCGCCGCTGGCGCGGCGCAGGAAGGCCAGGATGGGCGCGGTGCTGATGCCTTGCTCCTGGGCATGTTTCAGGGCCGCCTGGGTGATGCGGTAGCGAAAGGCCGGGCGGCTGGCTTCCCAGACGGCGAAGCGGCCCAGCCGGAAGCGGTCGAAGCAGGCCGTGCCGTGCGGGACCAGGACGCGGAAATCGGGCTGCACCGTCAGGCGCGGCGGCGTGGGCTGTGGTGGCTCCTCCGCCGCCAGCCCCAGCAGCGCTGCTCCTGCTGCCGTGAGGCGGAACGTGGCGGCGGCAGGCGGCGCAGCAGCGCCGTCCGCCGCGTGCGGTGGGAATTCCCCCACGTCCGTTGCCCCCAGCCAGTGGGCTGGGCCGCTCAGCACGTAGGCGATCAGCGCACCCTCCACCTGTTCCCAATGCTCAAACCCCATCAGGTAACGCCCGCTGGCGGCGTCCCGCACGTACCAGGAGCGGTAGTCGCCATCGGGGCGCTGGAAATCGGGGTCCACCCGCTTGACGGCGGCGGCGAAGTCGCTCACGGCGTACCAGACGCCCGCCTCACAGCGGGCCAGGTGGCCCAGCAGTTTGTGCCGGGCAACCCGCCGATCGTGAGGCCCGGTGGACTCGCAGCGTAAGCCCGGCGACCGGCAGAGATCATCCCACTCCGGAGCGTCGCGCCAGGCGGCCCACAGCAGTTGCCGCTGCTGAGGGTGCGTCCCTTCCAGCCAGGTACGCACCGGCGCCGCCTGCAGGTGCAACTGCCGCTGCTCCTCCCGCAGCCAGCCCAGACGCTTTGCCAGATGCAGCAGCAGCGCCAGCGGGTCGCCGCTCTCCTCCGGATCGAAGGAGTCGAGCCTGGCCGGGAACATCAGCCGCTCGTTGAGGGCGGCCAGCGAGCGTGCCCGCCAGCGGCTGCGGTGATCCACCCAGGCCCCTTCCTCCTGCACGAAGCTGAGCAGCGTGCAAGCGTCTTCCAGCAGGCTATCGGCGGCGATCTGGACGACGGCAGGCTGAGGTGCTGGCGCGAGGTGGAAGCCGGGCGGTTCGGCGGCGGCCAGCGGCAGGTGCGGCAGCACGTCGCGGGGCACGAAAACGAACTCCGCCAGGCCTGCGCCCAGCGGGGCGAAGCCACGGGCGATGAGGCCGCGATACCACAGCTCCTCGGCGGCATTGATCGGGTCACGCCAGGGGGTCTCGCGGGCCAGCCGGCCGGGGCCGAAAGTGCGCAGTTCGCCGTGCGCGCGGGCGAAAGCTGGCGCGGTGACGCGTCCGCTGGCGGCGATCAGTTCCCGCAGCGCGGCCTGGGCTTCGGGGCTGCAGGCGGCCACGGCGGCGGCGATGTTGGGCGGATCGGTCAGCGCCGCCGCCAGTTGGTCGGCCACCTGCTGTTGTCCCGTGCTGGCCAGCCGCACGCCGCGCATCTCGGCGATGGCCTGCAGCAGAACCAGGGGGTAGTCCAGCAGACACTGGTGCAACGTCTTCATCCTCGCCCCTCGGCCAGGGCAAACATGCACGGCGCTGGGCGATTCGCCCGGTGCCCGGCGGTCGTCCATGCTGCACAGCAGCGGCCAATCGCTTGCCAAATCCGCCAAGCTGGAGTATAATCGCTTTGCCGGCGTAAGCCGCGTGATAGCATAAACAATCCAGGAGACCCCATGAGCAGTGATAAGACGTCCACCCCGCAGCGCAAAAGCAGCAGGATTGACATCGTGCGCCATTTCCGACTCGTCTGGCGCTTGCTGACCGACAAACGTATTTCGCCGTGGCTCAAAGCCGTCATTCCCGGCCTGGCGGTGGCTTACCTCCTGTTGCCCTGGGACCTGGTCCCCGATTTCATCCCCGTTCTGGGACAACTGGACGATCTGGCCGTTCTGCTGCTGGGCATGCAGTTGTTCATCGAGCTCTGCCCGAAGCGGATCGTGCAGGAGTATCTGTCCGGCGGACAGACCGTTCCCGCGGAACCGGCATCGGGCGGGGAGATTATTGATGCCACCTATCGCGTGATCGAGGAGGATGGATCATGAGCGCTCCCGCGCACCGCCGGCCATCGGAAGTTGCCGCTCGCCTCGGCGTCTCCGTTTCCACGCTGCGCCGCTGGTCGCAGCAATTTGCTCCCTTCCTGTCCTCTACGGCCAACCCTGCCTCCGATGAGGATGAAAGCAAACACCGCCGCTACACCGACGAGGACCTGGCGACCCTCATCACCGTCAAAGGTCTGCTGACCGAAGGGTACGCTTACGAGCAGGTGCGGCGGCGCTTGCGGGCGCCGCGCCTGGACGATGCTCCCGAGGGGGAGGTCTACGCCCTGGTGACGAGGGAGGAGCCAGCGTCCGCGCTGGCACCGGTCGTCACGGTACTCGCCGACACGCTGCACACGGTGGCCGATGGCCAGCAGTTGCTCCTCAACAGTCAGCAGAGCAATCGGGAACTGCTCGGATCGGTACTGCAGGACAATTTTAACCTCAAAGCCGAAAACGCCAAACTGCGGGACCGCATGCTGGAACTGGAACGCGCCGTTTCGGAAGTGCGACGGCAGGAGGCGGCGCGCCGCGAAGCGTTGGAAGTCCGCCTGCGGGCGGTGGAGGACACGTTGTCTGCCCTGGTGCAGCAGACGCAGGACTACGCTCAGGACTACGCTGAGGAGCCGCGCCGCGGCTTCTGGTCTCGTCTCTTCGGATAACCGCTGCTGGGGGCGAGGTCACCTCGCCTCTGCCTCGCCCACCAGATCGTACTCCATGGCCCCCGTGATGACCACGGGGGTCACGCGCGCCAGGGGCAGTTCACCGGGGACGAGCACCAGGCCGTCAATTTCCGGCGCGTCGCGGTAGGAACGGCCCACGCTGAGGCCATCGCCCGTCCCCTCCACCAGCACCTCCAGCCGGCGGCCCACCTGCGCCTGGTTGCGGGCCAGCGAGATGCGCTGCTGCGCGGCCATCAGTCGCTCGTAACGTTCCTGCTTCACCTTCTCTGATACCTGACCGGGCAACTCCGCCGCCGCGGTGCCCGGCTCGGCGCTGAAGGTGAACACCCCCACCTTGTCAAACTGAATGGCGGCGACGAAAGCGAGCAGCGTCTGGAACTCCACTGCCGTCTCGCCCGGATAGCCGACGATGAAGGTGGAGCGCAGGGCGATGTCGGGCATGGCGGCGCGCAGCCGCTCGATGAGGCGTCGCGTCTGCTCCACGTTGGCCGGACGGCGCATGCGGCGCAGGGTGTCCGGATGGCCGTGCTGCAGGGGCAGGTCCAGGTAGTGGCAGACCCGTTCGTCCGCGGCCATGACTTCGATGAGCCGCTGGCTCACGTGACCGGGGTAGGCGTACATCAGCCGCAGCCAGCGCAGATCGGACACAGCGGCCAGGATGGCCTCCACCAGGTGTGGCAAACCATCGCGCTGGCCCAGGTCGCGGCCGTAGGCGGTGGTGTCCTGGCCGATGAGGATGAGCTCCTGCGCGCCGCTGGCGGCCATCGCCTGCGCTTCGGCCACCAGTGCCTCCGGCGGACGGCTGCGCAGCGCTCCCTTGATGGCCGGAATGGTGCAGAAACCACAGGCGGCGTCGCAGCCATCGCTGATCTTGAGGTAGGCCCAGCCGCGGGCGGCAGGCGGGCGAACTCTCGCCGCTGGCGGGCTGAGGGCCGGATCGCCCAGCAGCGCCAGAGCATTTCCCCCCCCCCTGAGGGAGGGGCCAGGGGAGGGGGGAGCCTCGGTCGTGAAAACCAACCAGCTTTCGCCCTGTGCTGTTGGTTCCCGGGCACAGGACCCACACCCCCCCCCCCCCCCCCCCCCCCCGGGCG
>JACKQG010006812.1_pt1 | contig 11839 bp, 11 predicted proteins | sample 8237621 | NCBI WGS metagenome assembly JACKQG01 (sample SAMN15677084, study PRJNA649215) | marine metagenome | biome: marine; feature: Black Sea; material: saline water; isolation source: suspended particulate matter (SPM) from the Black Sea western gyre | collected 2013-06-09/2013-06-10 | depth...
GGATATCGCCCGCAGCATGGTCAAGGAATGCGGCATGAGCGAAAATTATTTAGTAGATGGGAAGTGGCAACGGGATCCGGCCAATGAACTGGTTTGTAAAAACCGCTTCGGTACGCTGAACAGTGTGATTGTCGTTAAACCGGATTGAAAGAATCTTGGTTTCACCCCCGGCAATTGATATAGAAAAGTGAAAAAACACAGCGATAAAAAAGTTATTTATGCCGCCCTGATCGGCAATTCCGCCATCGCCGTTATGAAGTTTATTGCTGCTGTTTCTTCGGGCAGTGCGGCCATGCTGGCGGAAGGTTTTCACAGCACGGCCGACAGCGTCAACCAGATAATGCTGCTGATCGGCCATAAACGCGCGGCCCGACCTCCCGATGAAAAGCACCCCTTCGGCTACGGCAAAGAAATCTATTTTTGGGCGTTTGTGGTTGCTGTCTCAATCTTTTGTGTGGGCGCCGTCCTTTCCATCTATGAAGGTGTCAAGAAGATACTCCATCCGGAGCTGGTCAAATCCCTTTATCTTCCCTTAATTGTTCTTGGTGTATCCGTTATTTTTGAGGCCTATCCCTGGTGGGTGGCCTATTCCGAAGCCAAAAGCCTCAAATCCGAAAAGGGTTTCTCCGGTTTTTTAGACCTGGTTGTTCGATCCAAAAATCCTACGATCATGGTTGTTCTCCTTGAAGACAGTGCCGCCATGGTCGGGCTGTTTGTGGCTGCAATAGGAATCAGTCTGGCACATGTTACCGGCAGGCCCATTTTTGACGCCGCCGCCAGCATTTTCATCGGTGTTGTACTGTTTATATTAGCGCTTTTTATAGCCAGGGAGACCAAAGCTCTGTTAATCGGTGAAAGTGCGGGCAGCAGAGACCGGGAACGCATTCAACAGGCTATCTGCGGCGTGACCGAAATAACAAGTTGCGGCCAACTCCTTACCATGCACATGGGGCCTGAAGATATTCTTGTCAACATGGAAGTTGAATTTTTAGACGATCTGTCCACAGATGAGTTAGAGACAGCTATCGATAAAATCGAACAGAACGTTAAAGCGGCAGTTCCTGCCGTTACCAAAATATATATTGAAGCTCAATCCCTGAAAAAGAAACCCGCAAAATCCAAAACCTTGGCTGAATAAAGCTGATGGTAGTTTTATAAAAGTACATTTTGAAAAACGACTGGTATAGATTTAAAAGCTTTTTGAGTAATGCTGTATTAGCGGCCGGCTAACGGCAGTACCGCGCGGCACTTGGATCGCAGCAGACCCCCCCGTCCAAGGACGGCTGGAGGAAGGAGTCATGGAAAGCCATCAAAAAGTTTTATTTATTGATGCTGCTACGGCATTTTACCACATAAATCGGTTTACTGTGGGTGAACCGTTCTTCGGCCCCATCGATCTTTAATTTTTTCAAATTTTATGGTGAATCAGGTGTGATAAACGCCGGTTTACATAGTCCTGGCTTTATGGTAAACAAGCAAACAAGTGTATTTTAAGCCAAAAATCATTAAAATTATTAAATCTGAATTTTGGACAGTTCACAACGATTAAAAATCAAAGGTCTTTTAAGCTCTCCTATAGATCTACAGCCATTGCTTGATGAAATCCCCCTCGGTGTTGTCATACTCGATGCGGATCGTCGGATTGTTTTGCTCAATCGAGCTTTTGAAGCCCTGACCGGTTTTTCTCCGGAGGAAGCCGGCGGGATTCCATGCTATCATATCCTCCGGAGCAGAATATGTATTAAAGGTTGTCCGGCTCTGCACATGCCGGAAGGGTCCGAACCGACTTGTGTGGAAAGTGATTTAATCAATCGGGATCGGATGCTGTTCCCCGTCCGCATTAACTTGGCACAGCTAAAAAACCATGACGGCCAAGTCGCGGGCTTTCTCGAAACGGTTGAAGACATGCGTCCTTTCCGGGAGCTTGATACTAAAATAAGTAAAGCATACAGCTTTGCGCACCTTGTTGGCAGAAGCCCGCAAATGGAAAAAGTATTTCAAATTCTACCTGTTATGGCGCAAAGCGATTCATCGGTCCTGATCACCGGCGAAACCGGAACCGGTAAAGATGTGGTAGCTGAAGCAATTCATCAAGCTTCAAGCCGGTCCAAAGGGCCTTTTGTGAAAGTCAACTGCGGAGCACTTCCCGAGACCCTTCTGGAATCGGAACTTTTCGGCCATCAAAAAGGCGCCTTTACCGGCGCTGTGGAAAACAAACCCGGCAGATTTCGTCTGGCACACAACGGCACACTATATCTTACAGAAATCGGGGATCTGCCTCTTGCATTGCAGGTGAAATTACTCACCTTTCTTGATGACCAGGTGGTCTATCCGTTAGGCAGCATCAAAAGCTTTCAGGCCAATGTGAGGATAGTTGCCGCCACCCATCGCAACCTTGAGCAAATGGTTCGTGAAGAACGTTTCAGAAAAGACTTGCTCTACCGCCTTAATGTGGTGCGAATACACCTGCCGCCGTTAAAGGAACGCCAAGGCGATGTCCGGTTGCTTCTGGACCACTTTTTAAACAGCTTAACTGCTCAGGTCGGTAAAAACATCAAAGGATTTTCAAATAAGACTCTCCATATTCTAAAAAATTATTTGTATCCCGGAAACGTGAGAGAACTGCGAAACATCATTGAATATGCCGTCAATATCTGCCGGGAAGGACAAATTCAACCGCACCATCTGCCGGCATATCTTGTCGAAGCGAAACCGTTAATCAATAACATCGGCTCAATAAAAGAACAAATATCGTTTGCGGTCCAATCGGATCTGGATCAACAAAAATTGCCTGAGACGGAACAGACCTGGACGAGGCTGGAAAGAAAAATGATCATGGAGGCACTGGTTAAAACCGGGGGAAGACGAAGCAAAACAGCAGCGCTTTTAGGCTGGGGCAGGAGTACCCTCTGGAGAAAAATGAGACAATATGGAATCGACTAATAATAAAGTTTGTGCAAAGACGAAACAGTATGGTACATTATGCCGAAAAAAATACTCGTACCGTTGTACGGCAATGACGTTGCGCCCCGATTTGATCTAGCCACCGAAGTGGTAATAACAAGTCTGGGTAATAACAGCAAAAGCCGGGAAGAGAAAATCGTGGTGCTCTCCCAGGCTTCTGCCGAACAACTTTGTCACCTGATACTGACCGAAGGGGTTGACGTGGTTATTTGCAGCGGTATTGAGGAGGAATATTATCAATATCTTACCTGGAAAAAAGTACAGGTTGTAGATTCTGTGATTGGTCCTTGGCAAGCGGTTCTGGAACGCTTTTCAAAGCACAGTCTGAAGCCTGGAGACATTATTTACCGAAAGACATTTGCAAAAAAATGAATAGGCTAAGTTGGTATCAGCGTTTGGCTGGAAGCTATGATTTAAACTCCGGTGATGATTCCCCTGATCGCTACCGTATCCTTCGCAGGAATATTGTTGTTTTGATGCTTTTAGTAACGATAATTCCTTTGGTCATAATGGCGGTCATCAACCAACATGAATACCAGAAAAGTATACAAAACGAAACGGTAACCCCCTTAGCCACTTTGGCCAGCAAAACCAGACATTCTTTTGAACTCTTTCTGGAAGAGCGTCAGGCCATCGTGAAATCGATCTCCTCTTTATATTCATTTGAAAGTTTGTCCGACCCCAAAACTCTAAACCGCATTTTTAGTGTGTTAACCAATCAATATTTGGGTTTAATCGATTTGGGGTTAATTGACGCCAAAGGCATCCAGTTAAGTTATACCGGTCCCTACGACTTTTTGGGAAAAGACTACTCACAGCAAAGCTGGTTCAGGGAAGTACTGGTAAAGGGGGTTTATATCAGTGATGTCTTCATGGGTTACAGGCAATTTCCCCATGTCGCCATTGCTGTTTTGCGGCGCACGGAAGATGACCGTTCCTGGGTACTGCGTGCTACCATTGACACCAGCAAGTTTGATGACCTCATTTCTTCTATGGGGCTCACCCCCGAAAGTGACGCCTTTTTAATCAACCGCAAAGGTACCCTGCAAACCACATCCAGGTTTTACGGAAAAGTGCTGGACACTTTTCCGTTGTCATTTCCCCAGGGAAATTACGGAACCGTGGTCGTCGAAACAACCGACTCCCAGGGCCGTGAAATCCTGGTGGCATACGCTCCGTTTATTCATTCCGATTACATTCTGGTCCTGGCGAAACTACGCTCTACGGTTTTGCGGTCATGGTATGCGCTCCAAAGTAGAATGCTTTTTATTTTTATTTTTAGTGTCGTAACGATTGTTCTGATTATTATTAAATTGACGGATAATGTTGTCAAACGGGTTAAGGAGGCCGATGAAAGACGTGAAATCGCCTTTCGTGAAGTGCAGCATACGCATAAACTTTCTTCAATCGGACGGCTGGCTGCCGGTGTGGCGCATGAAATCAACAACCCCATGGCCATTATCAACGAAAAAGCCGGATTAATGCAAGATCTGGTTGAATATGACGCCCAATTCCGGAACAAGGATAAATTTATCGCACTGATAACTTCCATTCTTAAATCCGTTGAACGTTGCAAGTCGATTACACATCGCCTGTTGGGATTTGCACGTCACATGGAAGTTCAGTTGGAAATATTGGATTTAAATGATCTAGTCCAGGAGACCCTCGGCTTTTTAGAAAATGAAGCCTTATTTCGTAATATCGACCTTCAACTCCAACTGGCAAATGATCTCCCACGGATTTCCAGCAACCGGGGACAGCTTCAACAGGTTTTTTTAAATATTCTGTCCAATGCTTTTGCCGCCGTGGAAGACGGGGGCAAGATTACATTGCGGTCATGGGAAGAAGATGCAGATACCGTCGCCGTCTCTGTTCAGGACAATGGATGCGGCATGTCGGCGGAAACACTTAAACATGTCTTTGAGCCCTTTTTCACCACCAAAAAACAACATGGTACCGGTTTAGGTCTTTCGATTACCTACGGAATTGTCAAAAAAATAGGAGGGGATGTCAGGGTCACCAGCAAGGAAGGGGAAGGGACGACTTTTACGGCCTATTTGCGCAAAAAGGCAAAGTTTGGGTCAGGAGAATAAAATGAACACCATGAAAGTACTGCTTGTTGATGATGAAGAAGAGTTTGTGGCAACCCTTGCTGAAAGACTCGAGCTAAGGGAAATTCAGGCTCTGGTAGCCACAGACGGTGAATCTGCATTGGCTCTGATAGAGGCTGATACCCCCCAGATTGTTGTTCTGGACATAATTATGCCGGGTCTCGGCGGCCTTGAGGTCCTTAAACGGATCAAAGCTGAAAACCCCCACATTCCTGTTATTCTCCTGACCGGTCGTGGATCGACCAAAGAGGGCATCAAAGGGATGCAGCTGGGTGCTGTCGATTACTTGATGAAGCCCATCAATATTGAAGAATTAATCAAAAAAATGCATGCAGCGATTAAAGGTGAGGTCTCTCTGCCCTAAAGTGACGGTGATCTGCCTGTCGGCAGGGCTTCGCGGCGGGCAGCAGGCCGGTTAATCACAGCTTTTTAGCTTTAACGGGAGAATTCATGAGCAAATGGGAAGATAGAGAAATTGCCTTTTTTGGAAAAATAACCGCCGGAATCACCCATGAATTAAAAAATGTTCTGGCCATCATCAAAGAATCATCCGGTCTGATGGAAGACATCATGTCCATTTCACCGGAAGCAGTAATCTCATATCAGGAAAAATTTCAAAATTCATTAGCTAAAATAAAAAATCAGATTAAGCGTGGCGTGGAATTGACCGATCGGCTCAACAAATTTGCACACAGCACGGATGAAACCATCGCCCAAATCGATCTGCATGAAACCGTCGAACAACTAATCGCTATATCCCAACGATTTGCCAGACTTAAAAACGTTGTATTGAAAATCGCCCCCTCTAATCAATCCGTCCAACCAACGACCCTTGTGACCCGTCCTGTTCAATTACAAATGGCACTGTTTGCAGCCATAGAATGCTGTCTGAATACTATGCCTGACGGAGGGGTAATAAATATCGGCTTTGATAAAAGCAAAGCAAAAAACACCGTCCACGTTTTATGTGAAGGGGACCTGCCCGAAAAATCCGAATTTGTCAATAACCTGTCTGCATTCGAAAAATGGCCGGTTTTGCAAAAAATTGCTGCTTTCCTGGAAGGATCGGTGGAATTAGACGAATCTGCTCACGGCATTGTGCTATTCCTTCCAGAGCAGTTAAGGTCCTAGCATCATCCACTTTTGGTTCATTTTGTTTCTTTTGAGCCCTTTGGCCCTGTGACAATAGTGATTATCATCTTGATATCTTTTTAGTAATGAGCTGTGGAATATTTCTTGCCGCAGCTATTTAAAAAAACATTGCGCTTTGACTGTTTGACCATTATAATACATCCCTCATTTCTGATAGGAGACTGATTTGCCAAACATTTTATGAACAATCAAAAGAATCCGCCCATAAAACTTAAAAAGGAGTCTATAAAATGAAAAAGATGAAAATTCTTTTGGTGGATGATGAAAAAGAATTTGTAGAAACGCTATCTGAGCGCATGGCGATGCGTGATCTTGCGTCTGATATTGCCCTAAACGGCGAAGAGGCATTGCAGATGGTCGAAGCTGACGCCCCGGACGTGATGGTTTTAGATCTTAAAATGCCGGGTATCGACGGCATGGAAGTGCTGCGCAAGGTAAAAAAAGCCTATCCTGATGTCCAGGTCATCATGTTAACCGGGCACGGTTCTGAAAAGGACGAAGCAGAGGCTCGTCGTTTGGGTGCCTTTGAGTATCTTCAAAAACCGACAGGTGTCGATAAAATTGTTCAAACCATAAAGCGTGCTTTTAAAAAATTTGATGACTCAATGACGGCGGCAACTTTTGCAGAAGCCGGGGAATTTGATTCGGCCAAAGAAGTTATGAAAGACAGCGAGGAAAAGGACAAGGAAAAGGATTGACCTGTATGGACATCCGAGCTTGTCTGAAATAGGCTGCTTCTGTTTCAAAAAGTCGGCCGGATCCTATTGCCGCAACGTTTAAACGGAAGCAGCCGATAATATCTAACAAAAAACCAACCGGCGTTGAATTGTAACCTGATCGCATTTTCCGCCCCGGAACTGCGGGCAGCTTCAATTTCACTCCCTGTTTAGCATAACACAAGTTTGCCGGAATTGCCGAGAGCTTGCGTCAGTCACTATACGCCGCCGAACTCCAGCGGAAACTCGCCATGATTGCAGCGCCGGCGTTTGCGGATTTTAACTGAATATCGTAGCGAAAAATAAAATTTCGATACAATCAAGCCCTCGACAAAAATGTTCCGATATGTATCATGTTGACTCGTTCAGAATGTTTCAATATGTCTCGTCTTCTGTGTCAACATTTCACTCCAAATTACTAACTGCTGGAAATCAAATGACATTCAACTTTTGGCACATCTATTGCTTTATGTAGGCACAAAAATTAAGTTCGATCCAATAACAATTGGAAATTTAAATTAGGACTAACTTTAAAAGCTATGTAATATCAGGAAGATTTAGAGATTCCGAGACGCAAATTCATGAGATTGAACCTTTTGATCGTTGAATCCGACAACTTTTTTCGCAAGAATCTGGCCCGGCGTTTGCCTGATGAAAAAAATTGGCGGGTCTTATTTGCCGGACATCTGATTGAGGCCATAAAGATTGTTAAAAGAGAAAATATTGATGTAGTGTTACTGGGCCTTAAAGATTTAAAAAAGGAAGGGCTCATGATTCTCAAAGAGGTAAAAAATATCCGTCCCCTAACCGAAATCATCACCATCAACAGTTCTGATCAGATTGACCTCTCCATAGAAGGGATGAAACTGGGAGCGTTTGATGATTTTATTGTACCTTTTGATCTTGAATCTTTGGTCCGGCGAATTCGGGAAGCTCATCAGAAAAAAAAGAGACTGAAAAAGCAAAAAAGGTGATTAACAGCAGATCAGTTCCTATTTGAAAACATATAAAGGTTATAACGTTTTAACCAAAGGAGGCAAAAATGGAACAAATTAATGTTCTTTTAGTGGATGATGAAGATGAATTCGTAAAAAGCCTTTCTGAGCGCATGCAGATGCGTGATCTCGAAACAGATGTGGCTTCGAATGGCGAACAGGCTCTCAAGCTTGTGGACAAAGAGGTACCTGATGTAATGGTTTTGGATCTAAAAATGCCGGGCATTGACGGCCTGGAAGTGCTAAGAAGGGTAAGGAAGACCTACCCTGATGTACAGGTCATCATGTTAACCGGGCACGGCTCTGAAAAGGATGAAAAAGAAGCCCGTCGTTTGGGCGCCTTCGAGTATCTTCAAAAACCAACGGAAATGGATAAACTGGTTGAAACCATAAAAAAAGCCCATAAATATAAAAAGAAAATCGAAGACACCACCTAAGCTGACGCCTCAATGGCAACAGGTGAATTTGAGGCCCAAAAAAGTCTGAATGAAGACAAAAAACAATGGGTGCGCGGGGGAACAACAAATGAAAATTAAAGTACTATTGGTGGATGATGAAAAAGACTTCATCGAAACCCTGGCCCAGCGTCTTGAGGTGCGGGGCTTTGAGGTCAAAACTGCTTTTAGCGGGGATGAATGCCTGGATCTTATCCAAGAGCATGAATTTGATGTGATCGTTCTGGATGTGCTGATGCCGGGCAAAGACGGTATTGAGACCTTAAGGGAAATCAAAAGCCTAAAACCTCTTCTCTATGTCATCATGCTTACCGGTCACGCAACGGTCGAGACGGGTATAGAGGGCATGAAATTAGGGGCTTACGATTATCTTATCAAACCGACCGAAACAGCCGATCTGGTGGATAAAATTACCAAAGCCCACCATCTTAAAGCGGAGCATGAAGAGCGAATCTGTAACGCGGAGACAAAACGCATTATCAAGAAGCGGGGATGGTAAATGCTGTTTCCGGTACAGGGGCAAGAAGACATAATGGTTAACAGATATAAGCTGAGGAGAATGATAAATGGCAAGCGATTTTAGCGCTTCTGAAAAAGTTGGTTTCGACTGGAAACGATACATGTTTATAACCCTGGGCGTCCTGCTCTTCATACTGGTCTATTATACACCCTCGTGGCCCGATGCCATTGATCCTCAAGGAGAGCACTTTGCTTTGAGCAGAGAGGGCAAGGGTGCCCTGGCTGTTTTTGCACTGGCGGGCACCTGGTGGGTCTTTGAAGTTGTACCCATCGGGATAACCAGTCTGGCCATCGGCGTGCTCCAGGCAGTCTTTTTGATCCGCCCGGCCAAGGCGGCCTTCAATGACTTTATGGACCCCTCGGTGATGTTTATTTTTGCTTCTATCATGATCGGCCTGGTCTTTACCAAAACAGGATTGACCAAACGTTTAGCCTATAAGATGCTGGTTGTCGTGGGGGAAAAGACCAGTATGATTTATCTGGGTTGTTTCCTGGTAACCGCAGCCTTGACGCACATCATGGCCCACACTGCGGTGGCGGCAACCATCTTTCCTCTCTTGCTGACGATTAACAAGCTGTATAGTGATGACAACGAACCGACCAAATTCGGCAAGGGACTATTCATGGGCATGGCTTATGTTGCCGGGGCCGGCAGCATCGTGACGCTCCTTGGAGCGGCGCGCGGTGCCGTGGCCATCGGTTTTTTTAATGATATCGTGGGCAGAAACATCAGTTTTTTTGAGTTGAGTTACTACATGTTTCCGGTGGGGTGGTTGATGGTTTTGCTGTTGTGGGGTTTTTTCATGATCTTTTTCAAGCCCGAAAAGAAAACTCTTCCCGGCTTGAGGGAAAAAGCCAGACAGCTCAGCAGCGCAATGGGCCCTGTGACTCGCAAGGAGATCATTGCTGTCGTTATCGTTTTTAGTTGTATCCTGACCATGGCTTTGCACTCCGTTGTCCCGATCCTTAAACCCATTAATAAAACGGGCATCATTTTGATTTCTACTATTCTGTTTTTTATCACCGGCATCATGGATATAGACGACCTGGAAGAGATTCCCTGGAATATAATCCTTCTTTTTGCCGGGGCCATGAGCATCGGTTTCTGCCTCTGGGAAACAGGGGCCGCCAGATGGCTTGCCGTCAACTGGCTGGTGATGTTCAAGGAGGCCCACTGGTTTATTTTTGTTTTGAGTATCGCATTTTTCGTGATGATCATGACAAATTTTATCATGAACGTGGCCGCCATTGCCATCTCCCTTCCAGTGGCGCTGGTGATTGCTCCCTATCTGGCGGTGGCCCCGGAAGTCATCTTATTCGGATCTCTGGTGACTGCCGGCATGCCGTTCCTCTTGCTTGTCGGAGCAGCACCCAATGCCATCGCTTATAATTCCAGGCAGTTTACCACCGGAGAATTTTTTATGTACGGTGTGCCTGCGAGCATCATTCTTATGATTGTGGTCGGTTTTGCAGCCCTGATTCTCTGGCCCCTGATGGGGATGCCGGTGACATTGTAATAAAATTAGATACAACGAAGTCATCTTTCGCAAAGTAAAGAGGGCTGTGATTGGTGGTTCGTCGCCGAAATGGAGAAGATTGATGTCAAAAAAATATCCTGAATGCCCATTGTATAATCACGATACTTGCAGAGATCTTCATGCTCCCAAACTTTGTGCCATCGTCAGAAAGGATAAAACCTGCCTTAAGAAATTTTCGAAGGCAAGGAAGAAGGCACAAAATAAAAACCGGTCTATAAACGAGGCATCATGTACGATGTTCAAACAAATTTCATAAAGAACAGGCCGTATATAGCATTGGGTGTTAGGTATGCTCCGTGACATTGCAATAAAAGCTGGAAATTATAGCATGTGGAATCGAATCAGCCTTCGCAAACGGATTTACCTTATTCTGACAGCCTTGGTTTGTGTTACTCTTCTGGGCGGTTCCGTGATGGTGTGGTACACTTATCGGAGTGAAAGGGTTTTAACTGCAATTATTGACCGGGATCTGGCAGCCTTCCAATCAGCCGGAGCTTTAGTAACTTCCCTTGTCAATCAGAAAGGATTTGTATCCTACTATTTTATGGATGGTGATCCCGACTGGCTCAGACAATTAAGAGAATTTCGCCAGCTTTTCAGAGAAAAGCTCAAAGAAGCTCGTTATATTGCCGAAAAAAAGCACCAAAAAGAAGCCGTTGAACAGATCGACCGGGAATACCAGCTTTACATTGCCGGCAAAGACCGTGTCATAGCCCATTATAAAGCCGGAGAGCGTGATGCCGGTCTCAAGCTGCATCAGAAAGTACGCGAGCGTTACTTTTCGATTCTCGGCTTATGTGAAAAATATAAAGATTTCCATGTAAAAAGGATCACTCAGGCACGGCGGAAAAGCCAGGTACAGGCCCAAGAACTCAGGTTGATCGCTGGAACCGCTATGGTGATGGTTTGTGTCCTGGGCATCCTTTTGGCCTTTGTTTTGGCTAACCAGGTTTTAGACCCCTTACGCAGGTTAGCACAGGAGACTGATCGGGAAGACAACCTGAAAAAGCCGGGTGACGAAATAACAGCGCTCAGCCGCAGTGTTCGCGGATTGATTGAAGATGCCGGTCAAACCCACATCGAGCTTGAACGCAGTCGTGAACATCTTTTGCAGGCCGAAAAATTGGCCATGGCGGGTAAACTGGCAGCCGGAATGGCCCACAGTATTCGTAATCCGCTTACATCCGTGAAGATGCGCCTGTTTTCGTTAAGCCGATCCCTTGAACTGACCGATTACCAGAAAGAAGATTTTGAAGTAATTTCCGAGGAGATTCGCCACACTGACACCATTGTTCAGAATTTTCTGGAGTTCTCCCGGCCGCCCAAACTCATAATGCAGCAGATTAGCCCGTCAGTCGTGGTTGATCTGGCTATCCAGTTGCTGGAACA
>JACKQG010006813.1_pt1 | contig 11832 bp, 13 predicted proteins | sample 8237621 | NCBI WGS metagenome assembly JACKQG01 (sample SAMN15677084, study PRJNA649215) | marine metagenome | biome: marine; feature: Black Sea; material: saline water; isolation source: suspended particulate matter (SPM) from the Black Sea western gyre | collected 2013-06-09/2013-06-10 | depth...
CCCTACCAGGCTAGGCGACCCCCGCATAATATGCCTAGAATTTATCTGTAAATAAATTCATTCTTCGGTAAATTGACTGTAATTGTTCACAATTTCATCAATTGGAAGTCTTTTTCCACCTACAATTTTAAGATCAACCTGAACTTTTTTGTTATTAATTGTTAGAATATTGTAAGTATTATCAAAAAATCCACGAACACGTTCAGATGTAGCAGTTCCTGCATTTACCACAGTAAGTGATCTAAAATTCCAAGCCCAGGGCCTATGCTTGTGTCCACATAATACCACATCAACTTTAGAATCCAAAATAGTTCGAAGAACATCACCCGCATCAACAACAGTTAGTTGATCAGCACCAGTGTCAGGAATTGCAATCAAGTGATGGTGCATTGCAACAATCTTTACCTTGTCTTTGTATTTTTTCATGGTTCTCTCCAACCACAAGTTTTGTCTATATCCAACCTCTCCCTCATTTCTATCAGGTCTGGCAGTTCCAACTGTGACTAGTACAACATCATTACTTAACTCATTTACAGTTTCAAAAGGAAAGAATTTTTTGAATAACAAGTAACCAGTGTTTCTATAATCATGATTTCCACTTATAGTAATAATTTTTTTTGTATTAAATTTCGATAGTAATGATTTACATTTTTCGTATTCTTTCATCAACCCCTCATTAGTCAAATCACCTGTAATTATGATTACATCAGGATTTAGTTCATTTACTTCCTCAACTAGAATATCAAATTTTTCTTGTAAAAATTGAGAGCCAACATGTAGATCAGAGATTTGAACTATCTGCATTTGAATATAATTTATTAAATTAGGTATTAAATCATCACTATAGAAAATATGTAGAAAGTATTTTCAAACCCAAGGTAGAATTAAATAATAAACTCCTCGAAATATCACAGTTTTGAGTAAAAAAGCTGCAGTAATGAAAGGAGATGGAATTGGACCTGAAGTAGTAGATTCAATGTTAAAAGTCCTAAAAGAATGTAATTTTCAATCAGAGTTAATTCTATGTGAAGCAGGTTCTGAACAATGGGAGAAAAATGGTAGAAAAGATCAATCATACATTCCTGATTCAACCATGAAAACTTTGGAAGAGGCAGACTGTTGTTTCAAAGGGCCAACTACTACAATTCCAGTTCCAGGTGCACCACGAAGTGTTGCAGTAACATTAAGACAAAAATTTGATCTTTATGCAAATATCAGACCAACTAAAACTTATGACAGATTAACACCAAATAGAAAACTTGATTGTGTATGTTTCAGAGAAGCTACAGAGGGATTGTATACTGGAGTAGAAGCAAAAATTACTGATGATGCAGCAATTGCAATTAGAAAAATAACAAGACAAGGAAGTAGAAGATTAGTAGACTCTGCAGTAGATTGGGCAAATAAATTTAATATGAAAAAGATGGTTGCAATCACAAAAAGAAACATCCTAAAGCAAACAGATGGAATTTTTTGGGATGAAACACAAAAAGCAGTAGAAGGGACTGGAATAGAATTATCTGAAATTTACATTGATAACATGGCACAACAAATGGTAATTGCAACTGAGCAGTTTAATGGTGCAGTATTAGTTAGTACCAATTTATTCATGGATATTATTTCAGAACTCGCATCAGCACTTGTTGGTTCTATTGGATTAATTTATTCAGCAAACATTGGAGACAATTATGCAATGTTTGAAGCAGCACATGGAAGTGCCCCACAGTTTGCAGGACAAAACAAAGTAAACCCTACAGCAACTGTACTATCAGGAGCTTGGATGGCAGATTACATGGGAGAAAGAGAAATCAGAGATGCAATATTTGATGCAACTGAGAAAGTAATCAACGAAGGAAAAGCAGTAACATGGGACATTGGTGGTGATGCATCAACTACACAGATGACTGATGCAATTATTACATATGCCAAAGAGAATTTAAGAAAATAATTATCCAGTGGCCTCTACAAGAATTAATTCTTCAAAGAATAGTTTCTTTTTTGCCATTATACGAGTTTTCAAGCCTAATTTCTCAGCATAATCAATCAATTTTTGATAATTAGATAATGTAGATGTTACAAAGATGAATTTTCCATGTTCAGCCATATTAGCAATCACTGAATCGAATATTTTTTTAGGAATTTCAAATCCTTCTGCACCACCATCTGTTGCAATATCTATAATTTCATCAGTAGCAAGATAAGGCAAATTACATACAATAAAATCAAATTTAATTCTCAATGCATCTGAACCATTACAGCAAATCAGATTCTTTGTTTTGTAGGAAGTTTGATGTTGTAGTACTTCACAATTAATATCAGTCCCAACAACTAATGAAAAATTTTTAGATAATAATTGTGTAAGATAACCCGAACCACTTCCAATATCTAAAGCATAGTCTCCTTTTTCATTTTCAATGTTATTTGCAATGAAAAAAGTATCCTCAGATGGAGGATATTCGTCATTTTTCAAGGATTTTGTTTGCAAGATTAATTATTTCATCTCCTGAAAGATCATCTACTCGTTTATCTATTATAGATTCTTTATCAAATTGTTTTAAAATGTTTTTAACAGTTTTTCTTCTATATGAAAAAATTTTGTTAATAGTTTGAATAATATCAGTACTCAGATTATTTTTTTTAGTAATTTTTAGAATTACAGAATCAATTTTTGGTGGAGGTGAAAAATTATTTTTTCCCACCTTAGACACAGTTGTTATTTCAAGTGCCTGAGTTGCGATAATGCTTATAGCTTTTCTGTTCTTAGAGGATTTTGCAAGTAATTTATCAGCAAATTCTTTTTGAACCATTATCACCCCATGAGAAAAAGAAGTTTTAGCCAACCATTCAAGAGCATCCTTACTCCTAGAATATGGAAGATTAGATACAAAAATAGTAAAATCATCTTTTTCCTTTAAACCATCTCCAGATTTTAAGACAAGATTGTCCACATGAGAAAATTTAGATTTTGCATTTTCTACTAATGTTTCATCAATGTCAACTGAGATTACTTTGCCAGCCTTTTCACATAAAAGAGAAGTCAAGATTCCCTGGCCAGTTCCAATCTCAAAAACAGTATCATTTTTTGTGATATTTGCCTCAGAAATGATAGATTTTGCTATAGAATTAGAGTTTAGAAAATGTTGTCCGAGTTTTTTTCTTTTTATCATCTCTTAACGAAGAGATTCATTCTACTTTCGCCTGTAATTTCATCTAGAATTCGTTCTGAAATGTGTTTAATTGGTTCCTTAAATCCAACACGATCTTGTAAATCCTGATAACTTTCAAACTTTTTTTGTTCTCTTTCTTCAAGCATAGTCTTCATGTAGGTTTTACCAATTCCTGGAATTAATTCCAATGCATGAATTCGTGGGGTTAAAGGTTGCGCATTATTTAGATATCCAACAAATTTTTCCTCATTTTTAGTTACAATAGTTTCAATTACAGATTCTAATTCACTTTGGGCAGATGAAGAAATTTTATCATAATCCATCTTTCCTAAAACAGATAGAACTTTTGTTCTTCCTTCTTTTCCAATGTAAATTTTCTCACCAATTTCAAATGTAGAATTTGGAATTCCAAGAATTTCTAAAAGAGTTAACCTATCTTCTCCAATAGCAGTAATGATAATTCCTTCTCTACCGCGTACAGTAGATGACTTTCCTCTAGAATTGAAATCTAAAACATATGCATACTCTTCATACTTTCTAAGTGGTGGTTGTGCCCGAGACAAAATTGAATACTCCTAAAATTTAGGAATTATCCTTGATTATTTTGAGCATTTTTTCCAAGGTTTCAGCAAGAATTAATTTTTTCCATCCAAATGTAAAGGAACGTAACTCTGCTAAACTTGTTGGTCTAATGTTAACTATTTCAACAGCTTCATCTTCTGTTAATTCACAATCTTTAACAAGTTGTTTTTTCATTTCTTTTGCTTCCTTTGATTCAGTTGTAACAAATTTTGAAACATAATCATAGGTCCAACGTTGAATTTGATCCATTTCTTCAACATCAACTTTACCTAAAATTTCTTTTACTTCTGAAAGTGATATAGCTTGTTTCTTTTTTACTTCTTCCATATTATACACCGAATGGTTTAATGTGATCCAATCTAGTGATTAAGGTTTTTGGTTTATCACCTAATTTTACACTTAATGTAACAGAACGTCTACCAACATTTGTAATCATACCTACTTTACCATGGTATCGTCTATGTGGTAATCCTTTGTGCTGTCTTGGATCGATGATGACAAGTGCTTGTTGACCTTCTTTGTATTCACGTAACAGAAATGAGACTCCTCTAGGGGCCTTTTTCTTCATTACTGATCTTGATTTATGCTTAAATCCATGTGAACGACCAGAAGATTTCTTAGTTGCCATGAGTGTAAAACCTTCGAAAGCCCTATTTTAAGACTTAGAAAAGAAAGAGCGGTCTAACCGGCAAGATCAGTTCTAAGTTGCCCACATGCAGCTGAAATCTCCGTACCTTTCTCAACCCTAATAGTACAATTTACTCCTGCTTTGGATAAAATTTGCTCAAATTCTTTAACATTTTTTTCTGATGGACGCTTGAAATCACCAGCTGTTGGATTAATCGGAATCAAATTCACATGAGAGCCGTTTCCCTCTAAAAGCCTAGCCAATTCTGTTGCAATTTCAGAAGAATCATTGATCCCTTCCATGAGAGCATACTCAAAGGTCACACGACGTCCAGTTTTTTTAAAATAATTTCGCCCAATTTCAATAATTTCTTCTACAGAATTAGGAGTTGCTGTAGGAACTAATTTTTTTCTTAATTCATTATTTGGAGCATGTAAAGAAATTGCCAAACCTATCTGTAGATTTTCTTCAGCTAGTTTTTCAATTCCTGATTTTATTCCAATTGTAGAAATAGTAATGTGTCTCTGACCCAAACCAAATCCTCTATCATGTGTTAGAATTTTGACAGCCCGAATCATTTCATCATAATTTGCCATAGGTTCACCCATACCCATGAAAACTAAATTCGTCACATGTTCTCCTCTTTGTTGTAATATTTCTGCAAAATGAATTACTTGGGATACAATATGTTCTGCCTTTAGATTTGTTTCAAATCCCATTTGGCCTGTTGCACAAAATACACATCCCATTGCACAACCAATTTGAGTAGAAACACAAATGGTAGAGCGTGGATGACCACCAATTTTAGATGGATCATATTGCATCAAAACAGTTTCTACAGAATTATTATTTGTTAAATTCAGCAATAATTTTGTTGTATCTCCATCATCACTTACAATCCGATGAGTTTCTTTTGCAGAACCAATTGTATATCCTGCTTCAGTTAATTCTTCCCTTAATTTTTTTGGAAGTTGGGGAATATCATTAAGATCTTTTGGAAATTTGTAATACAGTGGAAGTAAAATTTGATCTGCTCTATATCTTGGATAACCCATATCAATTACAAGTTGCTCCATCTCTTCAGGAAGTAGTCTATACAAATCTGTCATGATGTATTACAGATTCACAAAAGGTGTATTTTATAATTTGGTGATTTAATGAAAATAAAAATAAAAAAAGAGTAAAAATTAGGAGAAAAGAAGGGTTACCCTTCTACAGGATCGAAATCATCAGATTCGACTTCTACTGTAGCCTCTACCTCAGGTGTTTCTACTGTAGCCTCTACCTCAGGTGTTTCTACTGTAGCCTCTACCTTAGGCTCTTTTGCCTTTTTGGTAGTTGCTTTCTTTGTAGCTGCCTTTTTGGTAGTCTTTTTATCAGCTTCTTCAGGGTCGATAACACCTGCTTCACCTAAGGCAAAGATTACTTCCTCTTCAGGATGGTGTGGACTATCAACCATTCTAGCAATTCGTTTCTTACCTGATTTCTTAAAGTAGATTCTGTAGGTACTAGTATGTGCAACCACATTTCCACCAATTGGACGAGTTGGATCTCCAAAGAAGACATCAGGTGATGCCATAACTTGGTTAGTTGCAATTGCAGCACAGTTGTATGTTTCTGCAATTCTAGACAACAAATGAACAAAGTGATTTAGTTTTTGTTGTCTTACAGACAATGTTCCTCTTCCAAGATATTCAGCACGGAACAAGCCAACTGCAGAATCTGCAACAATTAATTTAACATTGTTTTCTTCAATTACCGGACCAGCTTCTTCTAAAATCAATATTTGGTGTGAGCTGTTATATGCACGAGCTACTATGATATTATCTAAAACTTTTTCAGGATCCATATCATGTGCCTTAGCAATAGATACAATTCTTTCAGGTCTGAAAGTATTTTCAGTATCTATGTATAAGACAGAGCCTTCAAGTCCACCTTCTTCTTTACTTTTTTGAACCATCACAGACATTGTATGTGCAAATTGTGTTTTACCACAACCAAACTCACCATAAACTTCTGTTAGAGCTTGAGTCTCAATACCACCATCAAACAAAGTATCAAGACAATTAGTACCAGTTGTAATTCTACCAATATTTTGTCTGTGTTTATAAATTTCAGTTGCACTTGTAAAATGATTGGCAATTAATCCACCATCAACTAAATGTTGTCGGGCTTTATTGACAATTTTTTCAGCAGTATCCTTTTCCATTCCAGTAATATCTGCAATTTCAACAGGACCTCTAACGACAAGGTCCATGACGTTGTGGACACCTGCATCGGATAATTTTCTTGTAGTTACAGGACCTACGCCCTCTAAACTATCTAATCTTAAATCTTCTACCATACCGTATAGTACGGTACCAGTACTTTATAAGGTTATTGTTTAAGAAAATGATCGTAAAATTATAAAATATTCTAAAATTGACTAACGTCTCTTTCTTCTTTGTCCAGGTTTGTTTTGACCAGGATATCTACCTAGAACAAATCGTTTATTGTAGTTACTTTTGTTTCCAACACTAGAACTAGTACCAACAATTTTTCTACCTTCAACTTTTGGTGTTTGTCCTCGTACTTTACCTGCTTTGGTAAGTGAACCGTGTGTTGCCATGATTAGAATGAAGAATTAGTGAATTTATGTATTTGGATAACTACCAGTACTTGGCTTTAACAGTCTCTATGACTTTTTCATGTTCCTTACTCTTTCTACGTGCATATTTCTCCATAGCACCAAGCGGAATGCCTCCAAGAGATCTTGCAAGTGCATTAAAGGCATATCTTTGTGGACCTTTTGAACCAGTCTTTGTCATGAATTTTTGAATACCATATTTGAAATTGTGTTGCCATGTCTTGTATAGAACACCCAATTGTGCAGGAGTCATTTCATTTCCAATATGGAAGAAATCAGATTGTTCCAGTAATCCAATTGGAACAAATGTAAGTGCAGTCGCAGTGAACATTGAATCAGGTTGCTCATGTTCTAATTCACTGATTAATTGAATGGTTTCCCATGAATCTTCAGGAGTTTCATCATTATCAAGACCCATAATCAAAGTAAATGCTGGAATCCAATAATTTTCATTCATTGTCTTTACACCTTCTTTTACAACCCAGTGCCATTCAGATGGATCATATGGAGCAAGTTTCCTATCAGCATATTTACCAATTAATCTAAGACTTCCAGTTTCAAGTCCTGCTTGAACACCAATCATGTTATCAGGACTAGCTTTCATTATTTTTGAAAGATTTGGGAGAAGTTTTTCATCAGCTATTGCACCTGCCAATGTACCATGAGTTGGATTTGTATGTTCAACTCCAGTAGACATGATTGCTGTAAATAATTCTTCTAAGGCTTCTCTATTTGGCTCCATTCCTTTTGCAGTTCTAGGATCCATACCATAAACAAAAATATCGTCACTGTGAATCCATGCAGATTTAGAGCCGCCTTTCTTTATGTTAACTTCAATTTCTTGTTTGACTTTTTCTGGTGAATAATACCTTAAAGATCTTAATGTAACATCACAAAATTTACAACCTCTACCACAACCACGCATTACTTCAACCATACCGTGCATACTAGGCTCTACAATGTTTGGAATATCTTCTAACTCAGGTCTATCCCAGAAATTAACAAATCGTCCATGAATTTTTTTCCCTTCTCTTTCAAATTCTTTAATGTTAACTTTAAAGTCACTTCTTTTTCTGAATGGATCCATATTTTCAAAATCACCGTTAATCAAATAATTAAAGAAACGCCCTGCATGTCCATCAATCTCAGGAGCAATACCACCCAACTCACCTTCTAAAATGGCATAGATTCCAAATTCTTCAATTTTTGCAGGATCGTAATTGTATTGCCATGTTCCAGAAGCACCAGAAATTACTTTGGCCTTACTTCCAGTTCTTGCTTTAGCAGCTTTAATTCTATGATGTAATTCTGCATTGTAAAATTCGTCGTAAGAAGTTTGTTTTCGTCCATAAGTAAATGTCATAGTAACTGGACCCATTCCAAGTGGATCCATTTCATAAGTTCCAATAACTTCAGTTTCAGGACCAATGAATTTTTCAATATGATTTGGATGTGCAACAACTACATCTTTTCGTGCAAAACCATCACGAAGCAAACCTGCTTCTAATTTTCTCAATCCATATGGAGCATATTTTGCAGCACCATCAATATCAGGTGACCAATTACAAATGAAATCAAATAGAATTTTAGGAGTTACTTGATTTCCAAGAATTTTATACCAAAAACTGTTCTTATCTCTATTAGGATCTATTGCCGGAGCACATCCGAAAAATGTTGCAAGAGACAATCCCCTATAAGGCGACATCAAAGTTCTATCAGCAGTTAAGACAATTTTTGGAGTACCCATACCCTTCATGGAATTCATTTTATGATTTATTTTAAACCTTGCTAGTCAGATTTAGTAATTTTCTAAAATTCCAGCCTTATTTCTATACAAATGGCCAAATTCCTTATTTGTAGACAAATGCTCTCCATCAAATACAGTTCCATCCCTACAGGCAAGATCCTCACCTACACAACAACTACCACAAATTCCAACTCCACATTTCATCATCCTCTCAAGACTAGCTTGGACGAAAATATTTCTAGAATGAGCAGACTGGACAGTTTTGTACATCATGATTTCAGGACCACAAACATACACAGCATCATAATGATTTTTGCTAACTAATTTTTCAACCAAATCAGTTACAAATCCTTTTTCACCATAACTTCCATCATCAGTTGAAACAATTACATTTGATGGAGGATCCAATAAGCTGTTAGCTAAATCTTCAAAAAATACTTCGTCTTTTGTTTTTGCTCCAATTAAAACAGTGACATCGTCAGTTGATTTTACAAAAGTAAGTAATCGCATCATTGGAACAAGACCAGTTCCACCTCCAACTAACAATAATTTTCCTTCCTTAAGATCAAATGAATTTCCATAAGGTCCCCTAATTCCTATTTGACCACCTACTGGAACATTAAACAGACCTGTAGATGATGGACCATGTTTTCTAACAGTGAATGCAGCTTTTCCAGGTTCTTTTGAAATCATTACACTCATTGGTAATTCATTGACACCCGGAATCCACACCATGGCAAATTGTCCAGGTAGAACATTTGGCATTACATCGTCTGAAAAAACCAAAGTCCTAACAGTGGGTGTTTCATCAATTACTTTTTCAATTGTAACGATTGTAGGATGGTTATGATTTCTTTGCAAGTCCCACCATATCCTTTATTGTGGAGTAATTATTTCTCTTCATGTACTGTATAATCCCTTTGTTAATGTCATCAAAAACTCCAACCCAGTTATCGCCTATTGCACTTCCAAGTTGAACAGCTGAAGCTCCTGCCAAGAAAAATTCAACTGCATCTTCCCAAGTCGAAACTCCACCACATCCAATTATTGGGACATCATATTTTGAAGAAATTTCATAAACACATCTTAATGCAATTGGTTTTATCGGAGTACCGGACAATCCTCCAAATTTGTTACTTAGTATAGGACGTTTAGTTTCAACATCAATGGCCATTGCACGAACAGTGTTAATTGCAGTAATAGCATCTATTCCAGAATCAACGGCATTACTCACAGTGTTAAGATAATTACTAGTACCCAAGCCAACTTTTGCAATAACAGGTACATTTGTTGCTTTTTTCACAGTAGAAACAATTGCTTTAACTAGCCCAGGATCATCTCCAACTTCCAAGCCAACTTTGGCAACATGAGGACAGGACAAATTCAGTTCATATGCTTTAACTTTACAATTTTCAAATTCCTTTATCATAGTTTCAAAGTCTTCAGGTACAGAACCAACTAAACTTACGATTATTGGTACATCCTGATTTGGTTCAATCATTTTAGCAAAATTTGAAGCGCCAGGATTTGATAATCCAACTGCATTTATCCATCCGCCACCTTTTACACTGAAAATTGTGGGATTTGGATAACCTTCCCAAGGTGCAGTGCTCAGAGATTTTGTGACAACTGCACCAGCACCAGATGCATAAAGTCGATTAAACACATCAAGAGATATGCCTAAAATTCCAGATGCCAGCATTACAGGTTTATCTAATTGGATTTGACCTATGGAAGTTGCAATACTAGGTTCCACTTTGATTAATGGGCATAGTTTCGAATATAACAGTTGATTCTTGATTCTGGTACCTTTTTTAAAGGTCATTTAGAATCAACTAGTCATGTATTCTGTAATTTTAACAGAGTTAGGAATCGCAGTTTTCAACGATGGGAAACTAGACAAAGCATTTGCTTTCTCAAATCCAATTAAAGAATATCTCCTAGTGAAAAATAAAGAATCCAAATTAAATGAACTTGTAAATTATTTAGCATCAACTCAGAGAGGATTTTCTGTGAGTGATGAATCATTACTTGCAATTCTAAAAAAATATTCTATTGATTGTCATTTAATGGAATCTTCAGAATTGGATACAGTCCAAAATACAAAACCACAAATTATTGTTGATTCAGGTTTTGCTTCCAACTTACAAGATACACTTGGAAAATTAAGAGAGTTTGCATTAGGCTTTTCATCTTCAAAAGTGACCGAAGTCTCAGAAAGTCCAGATCTTCACATCATTCAAGCAATTAATTCTCTAGATGAGATTGATAAAATTGCAAATGGATTAAGTTCAAGACTCAGAGAATGGTATGGATTACATTTTCCAGAACTAGATAACATTATTGACAGCATTAACGGATATGCACAAATTGTAATGGCAGGGAAAAGAGAATCATTAACTAAACAAATTTTTGAAGAAGCTGGTTTCCCGGAATCAAAAGTAGAGATGTTGTCATTAATTTCATCGAAAAGTAGAGGAGGAGATATTTCAGATATTAATTTATCAATAGTTCAATCAATTGCAAAACAAGTTTTAGATTTTCACGAGTTACGTAAAAAACTTGAAGAACATGTTGAAGCAGGAATGCAAGAGATTGCACCAAATACTTCAGCAATTCTTGGTACTGCAGTAGGTGCAAGAATTTTAGGAAGAGCTGGAAGTCTCAAAAAAATGGCATCATTGCCAGCTAGTACAATACAAGTCCTAGGAGCTGAAAAAGCATTATTCAGATCACTGAAGACAGGTTCACAGCCACCTAAACACGGATTATTATTCCAACATGCAATGGTTCATGCTGCACCAAGATGGCAAAGAGGAAAAATTGCTCGTGCAGTAGCTGCAAAGGCAGTAATCGCTGCAAGAGTGGATGTTTACGGTGAGGGATTAAATCAAACTTTACTTGAAAAACTCAACATCAGAGTTGATGAAATTGGTAAAAAATATGAAAATCCTACTGAAAAAGACATGAGACCACCTCCATCATTTAGAAGAGAAGGTGGATTTGGAGATAAACCAAGAAGAGGAGACCGCAGAGAAGGTGGAGATAGAAGAAGAGAAGGTGGAGATAGAAGAAGAGAAGG
>JACKQG010006814.1_pt1 | contig 11831 bp, 10 predicted proteins | sample 8237621 | NCBI WGS metagenome assembly JACKQG01 (sample SAMN15677084, study PRJNA649215) | marine metagenome | biome: marine; feature: Black Sea; material: saline water; isolation source: suspended particulate matter (SPM) from the Black Sea western gyre | collected 2013-06-09/2013-06-10 | depth...
TAGTCTGGACATATCTCTGATAGGAATATGAATTTGGGGAAATTTCTTTATCGGTTGCAGATATAATACCCAGGGTTATAGTTTGGCCAACACCAAAGGGATTGCCAATAGCTAATGCAACATCTCCAACTTTAATTTCTTGAATATTTCCCAGTGTGATTGGTTTAGATTTACTATTTATTTTTAATATTGCTAAGTCTGTCAAAGGGTCTACACCGATTACCGCAGTACTAAATTCTTTACCTTCACTACTCATAACAAGGATTTCATCTGATCCAGCTATAACATGGAAGTTGGTTACAATATGACCTTGGGCGCTTACAATAATCCCAGATCCATGCCCACTTGGCATTAGCTGTTTTTGTCTAATCAACCCCTGTTTAGGATCCTTATAATATATGCCTGTTTTAGGTATACTCTTCCTTGTATAAATTGAGACTACTGAATCTTTAACTTTTTCAAAAGTATCTGAATAACTAATTTGTACTTGATTGTTTTTTACAGGATTAACTGTAGCTTGAACAATTTCGACCCTATTGCCAAATAGGTATGGGTTAAGCCCATATATTATTATGGCTGTAATTATCCCCACTAGTATGTAGTTCTTGAAATCTTTCATAAGTATTTTCAACTTTTAACATAAACTTAATAATAATTATTTTAGACTTATATTATATATTACATAAGATTCTTTACGAATAATATGTTAGACTATACGCGATTAAAATAGCAATTTTATTTAAAACGGATGACCGAATCTAAGAAATCCTTAAACAGAAGAAACTTTTTAGCTAACCTCACAAAAGTTATGGGTGGTGTAGGTGGTATATTTGCTGTAATCCCATTTTTATCAACCATGTCGCCAAGCGAAAAAGCTAAATCTGCTGGAGCCCCTATAGAAATAGATGTCTCTGGATTAAAACCTGGTGCATTTAAAGTTGTTGAATGGAGGGGTAAGCCTGTATGGGTTGTTAGAAGAACCGCTGAAATGATTAATAACACCCAAGAAGATAATGATATTTTAACTGACCCAAAATCACTAGAAGAACACCAACCTAAATACACACAGAATAAATTCCGATCCTTAAACCCTGAATACTTGGTCTTATTAGGAATTTGCACACACTTAGGGTGTTCTCCTCTATACAAACCTAATTCTAAAACAGCAGAATTAGGGCTTGACTGGAAAGGAGGTTTCTTCTGCCCTTGTCATGGGTCCAAGTTTGACTTATCTGGAAGAGTTCACAGAGGTATGCCTGCGCCATATAACTTAGAGGTCCCCCCATACTATTTTGCTAGTGAAAGCAAAATAATTGTGGGGAAAGATGGAGAAAATGCATAGTGAATAAGTTTTTAGTATGGATTGACGAAAGATTGCCAGTAAGTAATTTCGTTAAAAATCACTTATCGCAATATTATGCTCCAAAGAATTTTAATTTTTTTTATTATTTTGGTGCCCTTGCCATATTCATATTTATTCTTCAAATTGTTACAGGAATTTTTTTAACAATTAATTATAAACCTGATGCAGCTTCTGCATTTGCATCTGTTGAATTTATTATGAGAGATGTTGAATGGGGTTGGTTAATAAGATATCTACATTCGACAGGTGCTTCATTTTTTTTTATAGTTATTTATCTCCATATGTTCAGAGCTCTCTTATATGGTTCATTTAAAAACCCAAGAGAATTATTGTGGATTTTTGGGATGATAATATTTGTTTTACTCATGGCTGAAGCTTTCATGGGATATTTATTGCCATGGGGACAAATGTCTTATTGGGGAGCACAGGTAATTATTTCATTGTTTGGAGCTATTCCATATTTTGGCGAATCTCTTGCCACATGGATTAGAGGGGATTATGTTATTTCAGATGCTACTTTAAACAGATTCTTTGCATTTCATGTAATAGCATTACCTTTGTTATTATTTGCGCTAATATATTTACATTTAGCTGCTCTACATACTGTTGGTTCAAATAATCCAGATGGAATAGAAATAAAAAAGAATAAAGATAGTGATGGTATACCAAAAGATGGAATACCATTTCATCCATATTATACAGTTAAAGACACATTTGGTTTGTCGATTTTCCTTATTATATTTGCTTTTGTTGTATTTTTTATACCTGAGTTTGGTGGGTTTTTTCTAGAAAAAGATAACTTTGTTCCGGCAAATCCATTGCAAACACCTGAACATATAATGCCGGTTTGGTATTTTACGCCTTTTTATGCAATTCTTCGTGCTATACCAGATAAACTTGGCGGTGTAATTGTTATGGGATTATCGATATTTGTTTTATTTATAATGCCATGGATAGATAGATGCCCTGTAAAATCTTTCAGGTATAGATCTAATACTTACAAAATTCTTTTATCATTATTTGCAATAAGCTTCATAGGTCTCGGATATATTGGCATGAGTGCCCCAACGCCCATTTTAACTTGGGTCGGAAGATTGTTTACTCTAATCTATTTTGGCTTTTTTATTGTTCTCTACTTTACGAGTGCAAATGAAAAAACTAAAGACATACCTGAAAGAGTCAAAATGCATGAATAGAAATTTATTATTTTCTTTATTATTCTTTTTTGCGAATACTGTTCAGTCAGCTGAAAAAACTTCACTAAACTCCGTTTTAATTGATTTAAATAATAAACCTTCTCTCCAAAGAGGAGCGCAAATTTTTATGAATAACTGTCTTGGATGCCATACTTTAAAATATCAGCGTTATGTTAAATTTATTGACCATCTAGAAATGCCTAAAGATATGATAGAAAAAAATCTGATATTCACAACAGATAAAAATGGGAAACGAACAAAAATTGGGTCACTTGTGTTAAACGCTGTTAATTCAGATTTTTCAAAAGAAGCATTCGGTGTAGTGCCACCGGATTTAACACTTATAGCTAGGTCTAGAGGGCCAGATTGGGTATACACCTTCCTAACATCTTTTTATGAGGATAACTCAAGGCCATTTGGCGTTAATAACAAACTATATCCAAATGTTAATATGCCTCATGTTTTATGGTGGATGGAAGGGTTAAAAGCACCAACTAGCTCAGGATCAAGCGAATATACTTATGTAACTAACGGTAGTATGTCAGAACAAGAATACAAAAAATCTATTACAGATTTAGTAAATTTTTTAACCTATGTCTCTGAACCAGCGCAACTAGATCGATATAAAATTGGTTTTTGGGTTATACTGTTTCTAACAATTTTTGCTTTTGTAGCATATTTGCTAAAAAGAGAATACTGGAAGGATATAGAATAAAAAATGACAACATTAGCAAATAGACGGTCTGCAATTCTCCTATTCTCTCTATCTGACTGTCTCCATAGTCATAGAACTAGATTAGTAATTAAAGAAAAAGAAATATCAGCAGAGCTCCATGAGGTTGATATAGACAATATTTCAGAAGAAATTAAATTTATTAGCCCATATGATGACTTTCCAACACTAGTAGACAGAGAGCTAGTTTTACAAAACTCAAGAGTAATTATCGAATATTTAGATGAGAGGTTTCCGCATCCACCGCTACTCCCAGTTGACCCAGTGGCAAGAGCAAAATTTAGATTAGCGCTAGATAGAATCGAACATAAATGGTACCCAGAGTTTGATGACGCCTATAAAAATGGAACTTTAACAGATGTATTTAAAGACAAAATTAAAATGTATTTTTTAGAAATTTTGCCACTAATATCTGAGAATTTTTTTATGAGTGATGATTTTGGTCTTGTTGATTGCAGCCTTGCTCCTTTACTATGGAGAATTAAGCATTTAGGTGTTGAGATTCCAGAAAATCAAAAAATTATTGATGATTATTCTGAAAGGATTTTTAGTAGAGAATCTTTTCAATCAAGCCTAACTGAAGCTGAAAAAGATATGTGATTTAGTTTTCTTATGATGTGACGGATAAGTGATTATCTAAGCATTCGCAGATAGCATGAATAATAATTAGATGCATTTCTTGAATTCTACTTGTTCTGTTACTGGGTATACATATTTCTATATCATTATTGGTTAATATTTTCGATGCTTCACCACCATTATTCCCTGTAACTAGAATCACCCCTATACTATTTTTTTGGGCAATATTTATTGCTTCAATTATATTTTCAGAATTACCACTGGTAGTAAAAACCATAAGCAAATCTTTACTTGTTCCAATTGCATTAATTTGTTTAGAAAAAATATATTTATAACCATAATCGTTTGCAATCGAGGTCATAGTGGCAGTATCTGAATTTAATGACATAGCTGGCATTTCTCTTCTTTCAGCTTCAAACCTATTAACAAATTCTGATGTAATATGTTGAGCATCACCAGATGAGCCACCATTACCGCATGACATTAATTTACCACAATCTTTTATCATAGAAAAAATTTTTAATGTAGCTTTTTCAATTGAAGGTATTATTTTACCAATAGTAGCTGTATTTATTTCTTGGTTCTGCAGAAAATTATTCTTTATTATTTCTAAGTTGTTCATATTATATTTATTAGACTTTAATTATACTACAATATAACCTAACTAGAATAAACGCAATAAAATCTATAATTATGCTTGGTACACTATATATTGTTTCAACACCAATAGGTAACTTAAAAGATATTACCATTCGTGCATTAGATGTCCTTAAAAACTGCGATTATATATTAGCCGAGAGTTCAGCTAGGACCGCAAAACTATTACATGAGTATAATATTAAAAAGAAAATTGTTACTTTCAATAAAGATAATGAAAAAAAGAAAAAAGATTTTGTATTGGCTGACTTATCTAAAGGTTTAAAAATATCCTTAGTCACTGATGCTGGAACTCCGCTAATATCTGATCCTGGTTATGAATTAACCAGAATAATAGACAAATCTGCTAACTTAGTCCCTATACCAGGCCCTAGCTCTCTAACATGCGCACTCTCTGTATCAAGAATACCTATTAATAATTTTATGTTCCTTGGTTTCCTTCCCAAAAAAGCTTCAGAACGTTGTAAAAAAATTATTGACATAAATAATTCCAATTTACCAGCAGTTGTTTTTGAAAGTAAGCATAGGGTAAAGGGACTTATTAAAGATATCAGTAATATTATGGGCAAATCTACAATAATTGGTATTTTACGTGAGATGACTAAGATACATGAAACAATTTCCTTTCATTCTGCTGAAGAACTACTAGGAAAACTCTCTAAAAATCCACTATCTGGCGAGATTACTATGATTATAGATGTTTCGCAAAATCAATCTGAATCGCTAGAAGATTATAGAGAGAAAATTATTTTTTTATCAGAGAAATACAGCGCAAGTGAAGTTGTTAGTATAATTAGGTTATTTTCAGATGTTAATAGAAAAGAATTATATAAATATGTATTAAAGATTAGACAGGAAGCGTAGTCTGAAGTATTATTTAGCTTTAGATGCAGCTAAAAAGAAAATATAGGAAGATGACTCAAAATGAGCCATCTTTTTTTTTGTTAAAAATTAATAATCTTGAATAAGTCAGACGCTATATTACTTCTATCAGACGGCAGGTCCTTCAGTGGAACATCATTTGGTATAGAAGGATTAGCCGTTGGAGAAGTAGTTTTCAATACTTCAATGACTGGTTATCAAGAAATAATTACTGATCCATCATATGATTCACAAATTATTACATTTACTAATCCGCATATTGGAAATACAGGCATAAACAATGAAGATATTGAATCAGATAAAATATATGCTGCCGGGCTAATCATAAGAGATCAGACATTATTATCAAATAATTGGAGGTCGAAAGAAACACTTCAAAATTTTCTTATAGAAAAGAAAATAGTAGGTATTTCAAATATTGATACAAGAGAGTTAACCAAAATCTTGAGAAGTACCGGATCTCAAAATGGATGCATTATGTCAGGTAAAAACATAAATATCGATGTTGCCAAGAAAAGTTTAAATAATTTTACAGGATTGCTCGGAAAAGACCTGGCAAAAAAAGTTTCAACAAAAAAATGTTACCAGTGGAAGGAAGGAGTAATAGATATAGATATAAGATCTAAGCCTATAAAACCAAAAAAAACATTTAATGTGATTGCTTATGATTTTGGCATTAAACATAATATAATGAGAATCCTTCACGATTTTGGATGCAAACTTACCATCGTGCCCGCAAATTATAGTGGTCAAAAAGTTATAAAATCAATACCTGATGGAATTTTTCTCTCCAATGGGCCGGGTGATCCAGATGCCTGTGATTATGCTATAAATAATATTAAATTATTTTTGGAGAAGAAAATACCAATTTTTGGAATCTGCCTTGGTTTTCAGCTTTTAGCATTAGCAAGTGGCGGAACAACTACTAAAATGAAATTTGGGCACCATGGCGCAAATCACCCTGTAATGGAACTGGATACTAAAAAAGTTTTTATAACTAGCCAAAACCATGGTTTCATGGTTGATGAAAACACTTTGCCAGATAACATAATGCCAACCCATAAATCTTTATTTGATAATTCATTGCAAGGTTTTATGAGGAAAGATACTCCGGCATTTGGTTTCCAAGGCCATCCAGAAGCAAGTCCAGGCCCACAAGATATTAATAAAATATTTTTACAATTTATATCAATGATGAAAAAGAGGAGTAATGCCTAAAAATAATAAAATAAAAAGTGTCCTTATTATTGGGGCAGGTCCAATTATTATAGGGCAAGCATGTGAGTTTGATTATTCAGGAGTTCAGGCATGCAAGGCACTCAAGGAAGAGGGTATAAGGGTTATCTTAGTAAATTCTAATCCAGCAACTATAATGACAGATCCAGATATGGCAGATAAAGTTTATATTGAACCAATACATTGGAGAAATATTGAAAAAATTATTATTAATGAAAAACCTGATGCAATTCTTCCAACAATGGGCGGACAAACTGCACTTAATACAACTCTAGATTTAAATAGACATAAAATTTTACAAGAACATAATGTAGATATTATTGGAGCTAGTATCAAGTCAATTGATATGGCAGAAGACAGGGAGCTTTTCAAATTAGCTATGTCTGAAATAGGTCTTGAAACTCCAAGAGCATTTATAGCGCACAATTATGAAGAAGCATTAGTTAAAGAAAAAAATATAGGATTCCCAGTTATTATTAGACCATCGTTTACACTAGGTGGATCAGGCGGCGGAATTGCTTATAATATTCAGGACTTTGAAACAATAGTAAAAAGAAGGCTTGATCTATCACCAACAAGCGAAATCTTGCTTGAAGAATCAGTAATTGGATGGAAAGAGTTCGAAATGGAGGTTGTAAGAGATAAAAATGATAATTGTATAATAGTATGTTCTATTGAAAATATTGATCCCATGGGTGTTCACACAGGTGACTCTATAACAGTAGCTCCAGCACAAACTTTAACAGACAAAGAATATCAAAAATTAAGAAATGCCTCGATTCAAGTTTTAAGAAAAATAGGGGTAGATACAGGAGGATCAAATGTTCAATTTGCCATATCACCAATTGATGGAAGAATTCTTGTTATAGAAATGAATCCTAGAGTTTCAAGATCATCTGCGCTTGCATCTAAAGCAACTGGTTTTCCAATAGCAAAAATTGCAGCAAAGTTAGCAATCGGTTATACGCTTGATGAGTTAAGAAATGAAATAACTGGTAATGTTATTCCGGCATCATTTGAGCCAAGCATAGATTATGTAGTAACTAAAATACCAAGGTTTGCATTTGAGAAATTTAAAGAAGCTAATAATAGATTAACAACTCAAATGAAATCTGTTGGTGAAGTAATGGCCATTGGCAGGAATTTTCAAGAATCATTTCAAAAAGCGCTCAGAGGACTTGAAATAGATATAGACGGACTATCTTCTTTAGAATTCAAAAAAATACCTGATAAAGAAATTGATGACTATATTAAAAAGGAATTAAAATCACCAACCCATGAAAGGGTTTTAATTATTGGCGAGGCATTCAGAAGGAAATATTCTGCATTAGAAGTATTTGAGCTTACAAATATTGATTTATGGTTTTTATCTCAGATTGAAGATTTGGTTCATGAAGAAATCAATCTTAGCAATAAAGACATTAATACGCTAAATAATGATGAAATACTAAGATTAAAAAGGAAAGGCTTCTCTGATTCTTTTATGTCAAAAGTTTTAAATTGCAAAGAAAATGAAGTTACAAACCTCAGAAAAACATTGAAAATTAAACCAAGTTTTAAAAGGGTCGATGCTTGCGCAGCTGAGTTCCAGGCAACAACCGCTTACATGTATTCCACTTATGATGGAGAATGCGAGTCAAACCCAACACAGAACAAAAAAATTATAATTCTTGGCGGGGGACCAAATAGAATTGGACAAGGTATTGAGTTTGATTATTGCTGTGTTCATGCATCATTAGCCCTTAAAGAAATTGGGTTTGAAACTATCATGATTAACTGTAATCCAGAAACAGTTTCAACTGATTTTGATATTTCTGATAGATTATACTTTGAACCTCTGACATTCGAAGATGTAATGTCCATCGTAGAAATTGAAAAACCATATGGAGTAATTGTTCAATATGGCGGACAAACTCCATTGAAACTTGCTAATAAATTAAAAGATAATGGTGTAAATATTATTGGCACATCCCCAGAGGCAATTGATATTGCTGAAGACAGAGAAAAATTTAAAGTACTAGTAGAAAAACTTAATCTTAAACAGCCAGAAAATTCAACCGCAATTAATACTAATGAAGCTATAAAATGTGCTGAAACTATAGGTTACCCTCTTGTAGTTAGACCATCTTATGTACTTGGTGGAAGGGCAATGGAGATAGTTACCAATAATGATGATTTAAAAAGATATATGGATGAAGCTGTTTCAGTTTCAAATAATTCCCCGGTTTTATTAGATCGTTTTTTAAATGATGCTATTGAAGTTGATGTAGATATTATTTCTGATGGAGAAAATGTATTTATAGGAGCAATAATGGAACACATCGAAGAAGCAGGTATTCATTCTGGTGACTCTGGTTGCTCCATACCAGCATTCACATTAAATAAAGATATATTAGAAAAATTGCGAATTCAGGTTAAGGAATTGGCATTAGAACTTAATGTTATTGGTTTAATGAATACACAGTTTGCAATTAAGGATGAAGAAATTTATTTATTAGAAGTAAACCCTAGGGCATCAAGAACAGCCCCTTTTGTTTCTAAAGCCATTGGCATTCAGCTTGCAAAAGTTGGAGCATTAGTAATGGCTGGGAAAAAACTTCATGAATTAGAATTAATAAATGAAATCATACCAGACTACTTCTCTGTTAAAGAAGCGGTTTTACCATTTTCGAAATTTCCCGAAGTAGATGTTTTATTGGGTCCAGAAATGAAATCAACCGGAGAAGTGATGGGAATTGGAAAAAGTTTTGGAGAGGCATATTTTAAGGCACAACGTGCCGCAGGTGTTATTTTACCGAAGACTGGAAATGTTTTCATAAGTGTAAGGGATAAGGATAAACCTGCAATTTGTAATATTGCTAAAGATTTAAAAAAGATTGGGTTTGAGCTTTTTGCTACCGGAGGAACCCAATCATACCTTGAAAAAAATAATATTTCTTGCAATAAAATTAACAAAGTAAAAGAAGGACAGCCGCATATTGTAGATATGATTAAGAATGGCGATGTTCATTTAATTATTAATACAACCGAAGGTGCTAGATCAATAAAAGATTCTTTTTCGATTCGTAAAGAAGCAAACAATAATAATGTATGTTTAACAACTACCATATCTGGAGCAAAAGCATTTTGTAAAGCTATTTTATTTATTGATAATTTCGATGCCACAGATATACAAAGCCTTCATAATACTATTCACTAAATATTTTCATTATTAAAACTTTCTACATCAATCAAATTTTCGCTATTAGCAACTATACATGTAATACATGTATCTCCACTTACATTTACACTAGTTCTCATCATATCAAGAAGTCTATCGACTCCAAGCAATAAAGTTATACCTTCGAGGGGAATACCGATTTCTGATAATATGAGAGATAACATCAATATCCCGGCACTAGGAATCCCTGCTGTCCCAATAGAAGCAATGGTTGCTGTAACTATAATTACTAAAAAATCATTAAAAGCTAAGTCAATACCATAATATGACGCTAAAAAAAAAGTGGCACAACCCTGCATAATAGCTGTCCCATCCATATTGATGGTTGCACCTAAAGGTATTGAGAAAGATGCTATAGACTTATTTACACCAAATTTTTTTGTAACTGTATTAAGGGTAAATGGTATTGATGCATTACTACTTGCAGTACTAAAGGTAAAAATGAGTAAAGACTTTAATTTTTTAAAAAATATTTTTAAATTTAGTTTAGTTAATAATCCCAATAAAACAGAATAAGTAAAAAAGAAATGAAATAACAGAACCCCAGCAACAACCGTAAAATATTTTAAAAGAGGTATAAAGACATCAATGCCTTGTGTTGCAAATGTTTTGCCTAATAAACAGAAAACCGCTATCGGAGTTAATTTAATAATTAATAATACTAGTTTATTAAAAACTTTGTTGAGGTTATCAATTAATTTAATAAATTCAGGTATTTCCTCTTTAATAATTGATGATGATATGCCAATAAATATAGCAAAAACTAAAACCTGAATTACATTTCCATTAGCTAACGCAGAAAAGAAATTTTCTGGAAAAAAACTTAATATTATGTTGGTGTTTGATGAGGTAGCAATATTTGTTACTGGGGCCGCAGGCATAACTAAATCACCCAAGTTGTAATTAACTAAACTTGATGTGATTAGAGCAAGAGAAATTGCAATAATTGTTGTAAATATATATAAACTAATTGTTTTTATCCCAATCCTACCTAAAGTTGATACATCATTTATTGAAATAATACCTGACACAATAGATACAAATATTAAAGGAAGCACAATCATCTTAAGTAAAATCAAAAAAAGTGATGATATGGTAGAAAATATATCTCCAATCAAAAAAGATTCAATAAACACATAAGAGATAAAGTAAAAATTGATAATCAGGCCTACAAATATACCTGCGACCATAGAGATTAAAACTTGTTTTGTAAAACTCATTTAATTATGTAATACAATTTAATGCATCATCATAATTCGGTTCTTCTGTAATTTCTTGGACAAGTTGTGAGTGAATAATTTTATTATTTTTATCAATTACAATAACAGCCCTCGCAGTAATGCCTTCAAGAGGACCATCTACTAAAAGTACTCCATAGTCTTTAGCAAAATTCCTTGATCTCATCATGGACAAAGGTATAACATCATTTAATTTTTCAGAAGAACAAAACCTTTTCATAGCAAAAGGTAAGTCAGCTGAAATGGTAAGCACAACTGTCTCAGATAACGACGAGGCTTTTTCATTGAAAATTTTTGTAGATTTTGCGCATACTGGTGTATCTAGACTTGGCACTATATTTAAAATTTTATATTTTTCATTAAATGTTGATAATGATATGTTTTTTAAATCAGAATCAACAAGTGTAAATTCTGGTGCATCGACTCCTATTTTAGGAATATCTGCATTTGTATTGATAGTGTTACCTTGTAATGTGATTTTAGCCATTAATCAATAGTATCAATCTATATATATGAATACAATGATGACATTATAAAATGATATAATTTAACTTGTATGTCTAAAAGTAATAAAACTTCGAATTGGGTAAAAAAGCATAGTCAAGATCCATTTGTTAAAAAATCAATACAAGAAAGGTATCGGTCAAGAGCAGCTTATAAACTTAAAGAGATAGACGATAAATATAAAATTTTATCTAAACAAAAATCTGTGATTGACCTTGGATGT
>JACKQG010003088.1_pt2 | contig 11829 bp, 11 predicted proteins | sample 8237621 | NCBI WGS metagenome assembly JACKQG01 (sample SAMN15677084, study PRJNA649215) | marine metagenome | biome: marine; feature: Black Sea; material: saline water; isolation source: suspended particulate matter (SPM) from the Black Sea western gyre | collected 2013-06-09/2013-06-10 | depth...
ATTGGAACATTTTCAAGAATTACGAATCCTTGTCTGTGTTTAAAGGCTTCTTGATTTATCAACTGTTTTTTTACAGTGCCTCTACAATATTCACATTTATAGCCATACATTTTTTTCTCTTTATGTAATAAATCAGTAGTAATACAAATAATTCATTTGATTAATGATTGTGTAATCTCTCCATCAATCCCACAAACGCCTTTACAAACGGCTCCGCCGGCGCGCTCAAAACGCCAGCGCCAACCTGACCGATCCCGGGTTCTTTATGTGCCACACCAGTATCAATAAATGGGAGAACGTTCTTTTCAACAACTTTGCAAACATCAATGCCAGTCGGAGTGCCTCGAAAATTAAGATAAGGAATTTGGTAAACATTATTTTCAGCGACTGTTATTTCGTACATCTGCATTGTGTAATCAATCGCATCTTTTGTGCTTCCTCCGACAAACTGCACAATCGCTGGGGATGCTGCGATGGCAAATCCGCCTAAACCGTTTGTCTCTGTTATTGAGCTGTCTCCAATATCCGGGTTGGCGTCTTCCTTTGTGTAGCCCGGAAAATAAAGGGCATCCGGAACCGGAGCAGTGCCGGTGAACCACTCGTCTCCTGTGCCTGAAAGTTGAATCCCAAAGTCAGTTCCGTTCCTTGACATCACTACAGCTACACTGCTGTTTTTAATTCCTCGAGCCGCATCAAGCGAAACCTTGCTTGCCGGCATGGAAAGATTCAAAAAGAAATGATCGTTATTATTAATAAACTCAAGCACACTTGCCGCAGTTTCCGAATCAGCGGAAGTCTCTACAATTGCCGGGGCTAATGTTCTGTACAATAGTGAGGTCGCGGCTCGGTTTCTATTGTGAACTTCATCACCCATGTGCAAAGCTTGCGCCATGATATTTTTAAGATCAATTTTACCGATTGTTTCAATGGCTTTTTTAAGTGTCGGATAAAGCACCGCTTCCATCCATTTCAATTTCTTAATCACATCTTTGCTGAATGCGCCGTAGCGAAGCACTTTTCCCAGACCTTCATTCATGGTACAGTATGCTTTATTTCCGTATTCTTCATTCTGCAAAATAAATACCGGCATTGAAGCCGAAACAATGCCAGCCATTGGACCGACAGTTGAATGTTCATGACAGGGAGCATATTCTATCTTACCTGACAAAGCTATTTTTTCTGCTTCACCAGGATCATTAGCGATTCCTTCATAAATCAATGCTCCGATAATACCTCCACGCATAGGACCACACATTCTTTCCCAGGTGATGGGAGGACCTGCATGAAGGATAAGATTTTTTTTCATCCCTGGAATAACGTTAATTGCTTTATCCATTCCAAAAAGAAACGGTTTGCTGTTAAGAATTTTTTCAACTGCTTCCTGGTTTGCTTTGTTTATTTTATGTTTGTTCTGCCTTGCAACCTCGAAATATTTTTTTTCAACATTGAGCGGGGGCGAAAAATCAACGTGAACAGATTTAATGTTTTTCTGTTCAAAAGGCTCTAAAAAGGATTTTAAGCCGATGTTTATTATTTTTAATTCTTCGTTGAAAATATTTTGCATTTGAAAGACTCCATTCGAAAATCAATAAAATTTGAAGGTGCTGGATATTTGATGCTTGTTTCTTGATCCTCCCCGTTCCTTATAATATCAAGAATCCATTATCATTCCATTGCACAAAACCTAACTGTCCCGTCAAACCAAATTTTTATATACTGAATTTAATAATTACTTGCATAAATAAACTATCACTTTAGGAGAGAATGTTTGAATTTTAAGAAAGATTACTGGGTGAGACTTTTTGCTCCATAGTGCGTATTATATGTTTCTGCTTTGTTTTCCGAAATTTTAATTTTTTATCGGATTTTATATAATCGCTTATTTTTTGGACATCTTCTTTTGACACAGGTTTTGGATCAAAAAAGAAATCCACTTCAATTGATTCTCTTATTAGTCCCATAATTTTATTCCTTAAAATAAATATTTATTAATTTTTGAGCTGAAAATGTATTAATTATCATTAGCTGGCCACCTATATGTACTGCTCCTAAAATTTTTTCATAATGTTCGATTAAATCGGATTTTGACCTGAATGATACATATCCTTCAAATCCTCGATGAAAAGATATTTTACAAGCAAAAGCTACAAGATTACCAGGCACCCCAAGATATATTTTGTTTTTTCCTCGATTAAAGGGTGCACTCTCTATTAAATGTATAAAAACATGATCCTTTTTTTCAGTCAAGCTGATTAAACCTTGGATAATCGAAACATTATTCGAAATGGTTAATTTATATACATCTCTATCAGACTTTTTGTATTCAGAATTCCAGTTAAATAACCATCCATTCTTTTTATTAATTTTTTTTAAATATGAGTTTTCCAATAATATTATTTCAGTGGAAAAACTATCACCTGTTATTGAATTCTCTATTGAACGAGTCAATTTATCTATTTCAATATCAATTTGTTGTCGTTCTCTATTCATGTAGTTAATATACTAAAATTAAGTTAAATTTCCAATTCTATTTTATTACTTTTGTTAAAAATTCGAAAAACTATTATTAGAAGGAAGATGGACAAATTAACCAATAAATCTCGCAGTTTAATTGCTCAACCTTACTAAGTTCAACTTTAGTTTATTAGGTTTAAAATGGTTTATAGCCCTTTGTCTTTTAATGCGCAGACTTTGTGTTGCCAGCGCTAACAATATAACCCGCCAACTTACTCGCTGCTGCATTGGACTCCAAAACCAAAGCCCCGGCTTCTTCCAATCCTTTAACCACCAGTGACCTGTTTTGCGGATCGTTGTTCGTACCAACAACCGAACAAACGATTGGCAGATATCTCCCCTTTTTCTGAGCATTGGCTTTTGCCTCCTTAATCACTGGCGTGATTTCAGCCAAAGGATTTTTGTTCGATCCGAATCCGAGTACAATGTCAAGAAGTAAAACAGCTGTTTCAGGATTGTTCGCTTCATCAATAATCCGCTTGTTCCTGGTGGAATAATCAATCATGGGATGAGGCTTTCCCACTGTAAATTCGTCTGCTCCCAAATCTACGACCGTATGTTTTTCACTTTTCAGTGAATCTTTTAGCCTGTGTGATTTACCCACCGGGACATTCAAATAAATATTCTCCAAATCCTGTGCAAATAAAACTTGTGTTTCCCCGCAAAATGTCCCACCACTAAAAAGCGCCCTGATATATTTTTGATTTTTATTTAATTTTATAGCCTCATTTTTTGCAATGTTTTTCAAGTTTGAATCCCGGCTGTTTATTTTTTTATTCACATCTTCGGTATTTTTTCCTTGGGAAAGAGCCAAAGCCAAAAGCGCTCCTTGTTCAAGCGTTTTTGCAGCGATCATCCCATAGTTTTTAATCGTCTCAACATCTGCACCGAGAAAAACTGCCACCACCGGTTTTTTCCCACCCTCAAGTACATTAGCTATTTTTTCAACAACTTTTTCTGATGGCGGTTTGGAAATAAGAAGAATGACTTTTGTGTCTTCATCTTTTAATAATAGTTTTATGGACTCTATAAACATCAGTCCACCCACTTCCTGTTTAATATCTCTGCCACCAGTACCGATAGCTTGAGATATTCCCGCTCCCTGGTTAGAAATTATACAGCTTACTTCCTGAAGCCCGGTCCCGGATGCGGCAACAATTCCAATATCCCCCCGGTTCACAACATTAGCAAATGCAAGCGGTACGCCATTAATAATTGCTGTCCCACAATCGGGTCCCATCACCAGCAATCCTTTTTCTTTGGCAAACTGTTTTAATTCGATTTCATCTTTGAGCGGAACATTGTCAGAAAATATCATTACAAACAAACCGTTATCCAGGGCTTTTTGTGCTTCACTACTGGCATATTTACCGGGAACGGATATCAGCGCTAAATTCGCTTCTGGAAGAATTTGCACTGCACCTTCAATACTTTTTGGCGTAAACGCTTTATCGCTTGTCTCTTCAGTTCTTAAGTTGTTCAGGAATTCATCAATCCTATCTATTATATTGTTAGCAACCTTTTCAGCCTTTGCTTTGATTGCGATTAGCAAGTCAGTATCACTTGCTTGTTCAAACTTTTTGATGAGTAATCCTGAAGCTTTTAGGATATCCCTGTTTTCTTTGGTTCCCATAACAACGGCAGAATCAAGAATGCCATCCTGTTCATTTATATCTTTTGAAACCATCATCAAAGAGACAGAGTCGAAATACTCGCCACGCTTTATTATTCCTTTTATAACCATGTGATTTATCCTTGTCTGGAAAAGTGTTCAAACGCTTTTAAAAATCCAACTCCCATATCAGCTCCTGAAGTCGCGCCAACAGCACATAATCTTTTTGTATTTTCAATAATCTTGTTTTCATCATGATATAAAATTGAAAAAACTAATTTTTTAAATTTCTCAAACATCAATCCCTGTTTTGCACAACGCAGAAATGCATTGGAAATTGGATTACTGCCTTTTGCTGCATAATAGATTTCATTAATTAATTTTGTTAAATCAGTTTTAAAAACCTGGCTGGTAATGTCCAATCCATACAACAGCCCGCAATTAAAATCATCGCCGCTTGGAGTAAAACCAAAACCAGTGCCTTTTATTTCTTTTACTCCTTCAATAAATTTTGAAGCAGATATTTTCCTGACACCAGATTCAATTCTTCGAAGAAAGTTCTTTTCAAACGTTGTTTTGAAATTTTTCTTTCTTTTTTCATCCAATAAAAAAACCAGGCTTTTTGATTGAGAATTTTCTGACAAACAGTTTTTAAAAATATTCAAATTTGACAAGAGTTTTTCGATAATAATATGTTCGCACTTAATTGTTGAATCAACTCGTTTTGACGCCTCAATATCATAAATTAAGTCATTTAATATGAATGATTTTTCTTCAATAATGAGTGAATGAATGTTATTAAGATCGAATCCGGAAACAACAATATTCAGAGGACCTGCGCCGATTTCCTCAGTTACGATTGAAACTAAAAACTCATCCGAAATAAAATTTATAACATTCTTAAATCTTGAATGAATACTGTAGATTCCATTTGACAGGAAGTCTCCGTAAGATTTTATGAAATTAGGTTGGTGAATTCTGGTCATGGAATTTGGCTCAATATAAAATTCTACTTTACGGACGCAGAACGATCTTTTTAAGATTTTTGTATGGATTAAAAATATAAAGAATTTTCGGTAATTGCAATCTATTTTTATAGAATTCCTAACTTTTATTTGTAATGGAAAACATGCTTTTTTAATTAAATGATTGACATTTTAAAAATAAATGTTTAAATTTATGTTAAAATAGCTAACGCATAAATTATAAAGGATCATCATGGAAAATACAGACCAAATGCAGCAAGTTGAATATCAGATCAAGCTTCATGTAGAAACTATCAAGCATGAACTCAAATTGAAAGATAAACAATTTGAAAAAGTAGACAAGCGATTTGAAGAATTGTACAAATACATCGACAGACGAATTGAAACCGAGAGTGCCCAACTAAAAGATAACATGAATTTCAATAGGAACTTTACTATCATGAACATCGTCTTTGTCGCAGCAATTGTTATAATGATTTTGTTAAATTTTTTACCGTAGAAATGCACAGCCATCAAAATATTATTTATGAAGGAAAAAGGAAGCACAACTTTTATAACGTAAATAATCTCTCATAATATTCCGATCTCCCCGTATCCAATATCTCAAAAATAATCCGCTCCGTAGTTTGTCCCACGCCTTTCAATTTTTGCAATTCCCCTCTTATACTGGACAGAGGTACTTTTAATTGTGAAATCGAATAAGCAGCGAAACCAAAGGGTGAAGTACGCCCCATTAATTTTAACATGTAATCGATATGTTCCAGCAACACTATTACCAGGTCATTTTCATCCAGAATATCACTGAATAAATAAGGCGGAATGCGTGGTGGTATTTGATATTCTTTAATTATATTAAAAAAGGTACGGTGAATTGAATCATAATATTGTTTGGTTGCTTGCCCCCATTGACTGCTTCTATAAATATTGTTATACTCGGGGAGTAGATCAGGATAATGCTTTTTTAACACATCAAAAAAGTATTTTTTCTGCCTGCCTTCTTTTAATGTCATGCCACTGAAAACAATAAAATCCACCCCGGCTTCCTTTGCCTTTTGGATTGTATCTTCCATTATTTGCGGTGTATCGGTAATAAAGGGAATCACTGGCATTAAATAGACACCGCAAGCGAAGCCCAATGACTTGAATTTTTTAATCGTTTCAAATCTTTCCTGCGGAGAAGGAACCCCGGGTTCAAATATTTTACTGATTTTTTCATTGGCAGAAGAAAAGCTGAAACAGATAATTGCCCGGCTTTGTTTATTTATTTGTTGCAGGATATCAATATCACGTTCGACCATTGTGGATTTCGTTAAAACGAATACAGGGGAATTGAAATAAGAAATCAGTTGCAGCGTTTGTCGCGTTAATTGATATTTTTTTTCGATGGGCTGATAGCTGTCCCCGACTCCGCCGCCAATCCCAATGGCGCTTCTTTTCATTGGTTTCCTTTTCCGGCTGGGATCTAATTCCCGTTTCAGGATTTCGATGGCATTGGTTTTCACAACCACTTCTTTTCCAAATTCTCCTTCAACCTGGTACTTTTCTGCCCTGCCGTCACAATAAGTACAGTCATGAACACAGCCGCGGTAAAGATTCATCCCGTAACGACAAACAAACCAGGAATCTATTTTTTTATGTTTTCGTAAAATGGATTTTGCTTCAATTTCTTTGATAATCACTTTTTTTATGGATCCTTTTTTTGTATTTGTACTCATCCACCTTCAACAAATCCATCACTTTGATTGGATCGTTTTTTATTAAATTCCGGCAAGCGCGATAAGCAATCCAGTATGAATTTTTGTCTCCACTTTGCACTAATTCATTAACCAAATCATAAACGAGTTCAGGAAGCCGGCGTGCCAAATCACTTAAATTATTGCTAACAGAGGTTCGTGGAAAAGCAACACTTTCTTTGAACATATTTTTCAAAATCGAAAGAGAATAATCGGGATTTTCAAAAAACCATTTATTCTCTTGTACCGGGCGAAGTGTTTCGCTGACAAAACGACGTACATTCGGGTCTTCTGATTTAACAAGCCGTTTCAAAAAACCACTCGCTTCGCTTGGATGTTTTTTAATTAACTTACGAAAAAACATTTGGGCAAATTCGCGCAGTTCCCAATGAGGAAATGCAGCGGACGTTTCAAAAAATGGTGTCACAACAAAAAAATCATTTAAGCCATAATATGAAATCATTCCCAGGGCAACACCTTTACTTTTAAAATGATCACTTCTGTTGAAAATGTTTGAAGCGATGTCAAAAACCGGTGCATTAATTTCATTGAGTTGCTTGAACAGGTATTGGCTTAATACTTTGATCGTGTGAACGATTCCGTAAGATATTCGTTTATTAGCCGGGATGTTGGCGTGAAGTGCTTCAATAATTTTGGGGATGTTTTCTGCGGCGAAATTATAGTTATGCTTTAAGGTGTTATTTATGATGTTTGTTTTTATTTTATTCTCTATTTTTATTGTTAAGATTTCCATATTTCAACTTTTCCAATAAATCATGTTTCTCATTCCACAGTTTTTCAGTAATTGAAATATGATAAAAATGCGGATTGATCAATCTTTTTACACCGGCATCCAGACTTTCCAAATCAGCTTGCCGTACTTTTCTCATTTCTTCGATTGAAGGGAAATCGTAAATCACTTTTCCCTGGCGGATAATTTCAGTTGAAAGTGTTTCGATCTGTGAAATTTCATTTTTCGAGAGCGTACGACTTTTGGTATGTTTTGCAGGATGGTGAAGAATGAGTTCATTTTCTTCTTCTGGTTTCTCGTCAATTTTGCCAACTAAATCAGCAGTGGCTTTACCATTGTTATCATAAAGCCGCCACACTTTCTTTTGTCCCGGGTTTGGCATTTTTTCAACATTTTCGGAGAGCTTCATTGCTGGTTTCCATTCATTTCCGTCTTTAACAGCCACCAATTTATAAACGCCACCCAGCGCCGAACATCCCGACGACGTAATTAAATTTGTACCCACGCCATAAGCAAGCCGCTTTATTAGTTTATCAGCATCGATTCCATGGTCTGATGCTTCTGTCCTGATTTGATCGATGATTTGCCAGATATTAAGTTCATCTAACTCATTGGAAAGGACAATCATCGTATCTTCAAAACCGGCTTTATTAAGTAATATTGCAGCCTTGATACTGATGTAAGCCAGGTCACCCGAATCCAAACGAATTCCAACCGGCTTGTGTCCCTTTTTCTGTAATTCCTCAAAAACTTTTATCGCATTGGGAACACCGCTTTCAAGCGTATTGATAGTATCCACTAACAAAATACAATCATCAGGATAAATATCTGAAAATGCGCGGAATGCTTCCAATTCCGTCATACCCAGCGTGAGAAACAGTTGCACCATACTATGAGCGTGCGTTCCTTTAGGCGGATATCCCAGCGCATGAGAGATGCCAACATTGGATGAAAAATCAGCGCCGCCAATTAGCGCAGCCCGTGTTCCTGCCAACGCGCCTTTCTCCTGTGCCCGACGTGTTCCAAATTCCAATAAGAGCTGCCCGCCAACCACATAATGGATTCGTGCTGCTTTTGTTGCAATTAATGTTTGATAGTTCATTTGGTTGAGCAGCGCTGTCTCAATGATCTGCGCCATAATAATTGGCCCTTGCACAGATGAAAGGGGGATATGCGGATGAATCGCCCGACCTTCGGGTATGGCTGATATATTCAGACTTTCAAACGTCCCATTCTTTTCCAGCCATTGGATGAAGTCATCCTGAAATATTCTATTACCTACGCGATTTTTCTGACTTCGCAAACATTCAACTTCGTCTTTCCCAAATTTAGCTTTTGTCATCCAATCAACAAACCACTCCAAACCGGCATTGATACAATATCCAGCCTGGTGCACACCATAATCCGGGTATTCACGAAAAAAATGGTCAAACCGCGCCGGCATTTCCTGTAAGCCCATTCTAAAATATAATTGTGACATGGTTAGCTGGTAAAAATCAGTGAAAAGAATGTTTGTCGTAATTGGGTTATTTGATGGTTTCAAAATGACATCTCCATTTATTTATTTTTTTAAAAGTTTTAATCAAACTATTGATGATGTATTAAATATTGCCGGATGCTGGATTCCAGATGCTTGATAATTATTCTGGCTTCTCCATCCAGTAACCAGAAGCGAGCATCCAGTATCATATAATAATAGCACCAGAAATTTATATTTACTAAAAATCGAAAGGTTACATTCACCCTTCAATGACTAATGCATAATAAACAAATTATACTTGAAAAAGTCAATATAGATTTTTATTATTTGATAAAATTTAAGATTGGATAAGTTTAAATGACAGGTCGTAGATTCATCGGGGATTACAGAATACAGTGGATTAACCGGATGATATCTTATTGTGGGGGGGGAGAGTATAACTTTTTATCACCCGTGTCATTTTACAGGATTATCTGATGATTCTATCAATTAATATTTCCTCAAGATCTCTCCTGCAATCAAAAACTCCTAATATATAAACAATATTTCTCTCGACTTTGAACATAATTCTATATGGCGTTAAAATGAGATCACGATATGAAAGGATGTTAATTTCTTTTAGCTCGGGTATGATTCGACATCTAAAGGGATGGTATTTTAAAGTATCACATTTTGCTCTAATTTTACTCAAAATCAGCAAAGCATTTCGCTGGCTATCAATGGAGATGTAATCAAAAATTTCATCAAGATCATATTCAGCAATATTAGTCCAGATTACTTTATATTTTTTATTCACTAATTTCTTTTCCGATTGTTAATTTTTTTTCAAAACGTTCCATTACTTTTTCGTGCGAACTGATATTTCCTTTTTTAATATCAGTTTCAGCTTGTGAAATTAATTTGAGTAAAAGAAGCGCCTGTTTTGTTTTTTCGTAGGATTCAATATCTTGAATTACAGCAGTGGCTTGACCATTTTTTGTTATAATCACAGGGCTTTGTGTGATTTTTATTTGATCCAGAATTTGAGTAGTATTTTTTTTCAGATCAGATAATGGTTTGATTTTGTCAGCAAATTTCATGTTTTTCTCATCGTTAAATAAAAGTTAAATGATTATTTAATAAAATATACAATATTTGAAATCCAATGTCAATCAAAAAATGATGACAAATCGCTCTATTTCAACACTTGCTTTTGGATTTCTTATTATTTTTTCAATCAAAATACTCAAACAAAGTCTATTCCTCCACCAAACTCTCGTCCTTCTCAAAATCCCACATTGTCTTCCGTTTCAAATCTGCCACAGAAATTTTGTAATCGATATACGCATTTAAAAAAGAAAACTTTGCTTGAGTCAGTCTGTTTCTGTCCAGCGCTAATTCCTGGCTGGTGATGTCGCCGTTATTGAATCGTTCGATAGAGATGTCAAATGCACGCTGGGCAACTTGCTGGTTTTTTTTCAATACATCGAGTCTGTTTTGAGCTTCTTTTAATCTGCCAACCACATCGCGGGTTTCACGAATGATTGTTTTATTCTGTTCTGCTAACGCCAATTCCGTATCATTTAGATTCGCCCTTGCTGCGGCAACCTCGGATGAATTCACACCCCAATCCCATAACGGGACTGAAAGAGAAAACAGAACACCGCGATTATTAGGACGCCGATTCATGTCATCGATGCTTGAATCCCACAACTCCCTGGGTGAGGAGCCATAGGGAAGATAGGGATCACTGATACCGGTAATGTCATAAAAAGCCTCAATATCGCCGCGGATTTCGCTGCGACCATCAACCTGCTTAACATTAATTTTAGCCAATTCAATATCAATTTCCGACTCACGGATTTCAGAACGATTGGTTAGCGCGTATTCAGTTGCTTTGTCCAGATTAACGTCAAACTTTGTAATTTCCAAATCAGTTTGCACGCCAACCTGGTCTGATATCTTCAACCCGATGAGCTGTTTGAAATAATCTTCAACTCTGTCCAAAGCGCCTTCTGCTTCTACCATATTATTCTTGCTTTCAGCTAAATCGACTTCCATTTGCAGCGCTTCCACTTCTGGGATAAGCCCGGCGCCATATTTTTTTGTCGCCAGTTCAAAAAGCTCCTGCTGCTGGTCAACTTCATCGCTGGAAATCTGCGCCTGGCGCGTTGCACGATATAAATTGAAAAACGATTGAGTGACAAAATAGACAATATCCAATTCACTTCTTTTAAACCGTTTTGAAGTGCGCTCAAAATTTAGGTCTGCGTTTTTCAATCCCAATTTTAACCTGTTAATTGTAAATAAAGGTTGAGTAAATCTCAAGCTGATGGAATTATAAACATCTTTTCGTTTTAAGTTTTCATTTGAGTCCATCATAAATGTGGAAACATCCCGGTGATACATTTGAGATCGCAGTGTGAAAACACCATCAGTGGGCAAAGGTTGATTGATATCAAGAATTCCCTGAAAGCGTAATCTGCCTGTTGTGTTAAAAACCGGCAGCGCATCCTGCACCGGAATTTCTGCTACCGATTCACTCCAACTCGGAACATCAAGTCGCATATTTGCATTTGTTTTAAACCGTCCTTTTGCAGCGTCGAGATTTTCTTTTGCCGAAACCATTGCCAATCGCAGTGATTTCATCTGGTAACTTTTTTCCAGCGCAATGTCGATGGCATCGTTTAATTTTAGTAGTTTTTTGGGTTGAGCGTGAGTAAGTTGACTAAAATTTAAAATAGCCAAAAACATTATAATCCGTAGCAGCGAAG
>JACKQG010000836.1_pt1 | contig 11828 bp, 12 predicted proteins | sample 8237621 | NCBI WGS metagenome assembly JACKQG01 (sample SAMN15677084, study PRJNA649215) | marine metagenome | biome: marine; feature: Black Sea; material: saline water; isolation source: suspended particulate matter (SPM) from the Black Sea western gyre | collected 2013-06-09/2013-06-10 | depth...
TTGCCTGCTCTAAAGTCTAATCGTATTATTTTATTTAAACCAGGGTCTTCATAATCAACATCGTTATCCCATTGTTCATAATACTTTCTTCTAGAGTGACCTCCAACTTTCTCATTGTGTATACATTCTATACAACCAGGATGAGTGGTGTCCTGATACATCATCTCTTTGAACTTTTTTAAGTAATCAGATTTAATATATTCTTTATATGTCCCTCGAAATGTGTCCTGTTTCCATTCACAACAAGGCCGACATCCTTGAGTGGCTTCATATGCCAATCCTAACCAAGGAGCATTACAGTAAGGCTTATCACGCATTTATTATCTCCTCGAATCTATAATCTAAATCACTTATGTTTTCATTTCTCCATCTATCCATCTTTTTAACTTCACGTTTAAATTTGTGATTATATTCTGACTTGTATGGGTTGTTCTCAAGTGTTGTAATTGCCTTTCGTGCTTCGATTAATTGTCTACTTGGTTTGTTCTTCTTCCATTCATTATAGTCAGTAATTGCATTAAGTTCTTGTGATGTCAACATATCACCAGAATCATTTCTTTGAATCCATTTCTTCAACCATGTTACTTGTTCTTCTTTGTATTTGTCTGGTATTGATTGCAGACTATATTCTTCTGGAAAAAACACACTGCTAATAAATATTGGAACATCAAGTTCCATCATTTCTTCCCACCAAGTATCTAATGTAGTAAAGTTAATCGATGATGCTGTTAGTTGAATTGATACATTTTTAAATTCATCTCTATATTTTATTATATTAGGTTTTACTTCGTTCCAATCACTTCCTTTTCTTTGAAAATCATTAACATCTCCAGTTGCATCAATCGATAACCAAATCTCAAGATTCTTTAATTGTCTTAACGTATCGAACCATTTCTTTGATGTGTTAGTTGCATTAGTTGTTATGACGACATGCATATCTAAATCTTTAATATGGTCAATCCATTTTCTTACACCCAAGTCAATAGATGGCTCGCCACCTAATATAGAAAGTGTATCGCAATTAGACAAATCAATATCATATGCATCATCAGTATTTTCTACTCTAAAGATAGATTCAATAGTTCCGTGTTTAATTTCTTCTTCTTCACGCATAGATGAAGCCTCAGGATGACACATTCTACACATTAGATTACACTTGTTTCCTGCTCTGTAATCCAATCGGACTATTTTATTATCACCATGTTCGTTAATTTCATATTTCTTATATTTTTGTCTGCGAGATGGAGTGCCTTTAGTACTTTCGTGGTCTATGCACTGTCTACATCCCGAACTCATCTCATCGTTGTACATCATCTTTTTAAAATCTTTTAAGTAATCAGATTTAATATAGTCTGTGTATCTGCCACTAAATACACCGAGTGTTGCTGATTTTTCAAGTGTTCCTTGATACTCACAACATGGCTTACATCCCATTGTGCCTTCGTATGCTAAACCTACCCAAGGTGCATTGCAATATGGTTTATTACGCATCAAATAGGTCCTTATACTGAGGAACAATATCTAATATGTTTTGGTCTCGTGCTTCGTCAAGTTTGTTTGTAATCTTAATGAACTCTGGTAACCATTCTCCAGAATAGTCCTCACTCAACATAAATCTAACAGTCGAATCTAATACCGTACAGAAATGCTTCTTGGTTTTATTTGGATGGTCACTTGCCATTACCCATTCTTTATATTCTTCATACAGTGCAACTACTTCTTGCTTGTTCTTTTCTGGTAATACTTTAATATTATAATATTTTGGTGAATGACACATGTGCTGTGTTATTGTTGGTCGTGGACTGTGATGAGGATTATACTTATCTAATCCAGATTCTTCTAACTTCCATTTCATAAACTCTGGCATATGATATACATTCATTGGAGTAACTGTGAAGGCAAACCACGCTTTTAAGTTTATTCGTGTATTGTCATTCAATGTTTTCATATGTTTATATACTGCTGGAAACTTTGCTGGTGTTCTTTGATAATCAAAGACTTTATTACATCCATCAATACTAACACCAATACGAATCTGTTTAAACTGTTCCCACAAGTGTACTAATCTATCAGGTACCATTGTTAAGTTTGTATTGTATTCTAATTGTATTTCATGTGCGTTGCCACTCTCAACTAGTTTCTCTAAACTTGCTTGATGTTCAGCAATGATTAATGGCTCACCGCCAACAATATATAATTTCTTAGCCTTAGTACAATACTTGTCGAACTGTTCCCAGTAATGGTCAGCATTCTTAAACCAATCATATTGGTCAGTAGCCCATTTACCTTTTGTATTCTTAGTTAATTGTATAATATCGTGGGTATCATTGTATGAAGTTTTCTTATGTACCTTTACAAAATCATCATACCACATATGAGAATCTGTAGGACCACACATACGACATTTTAGATTACAGAAATTACCATAACGAATATCAAAGAAGTCGATGTTCTGTTCTTCAACATCAAGTGTTCCGTCTTCTTCTGTGACTTCGTGAATTCGTTCTTCAGAAAGTCCCCAATCTTCAGTTTCATATTCTCGTCTTGACCGTATACCATTAACTTCTTCTTGTCTGCAACGTTCACATTCTGGATGCCAATCGCCTGCCATCATAGTCTTACGAACATCTTTTAATAGGGTAGCATTTCTGGCTACATTAAAATCATCTCGTCCAGCATTATACGGTGTCCCATCTTCTTTCTTCATTATGCCTCGTTGAGGCGAATATGAATTCGTGTTACAACATATTCTCAAATCACCATTATTTCTAAGATTGATTGAGTTCCATGGCATTGGACAAAGTGTGTTACCTTTTGATTTTGGTACGTTATCGAAATCTTTACTCATAATATATCCTTAATTAAATCCCCATTCTTTTTCTTTACACCACCAACATTCACCACAATGCTCTAGGTATGGGTCACGTATTTCATCTCCCCATCTAGGGTATGTATTTGCATAATAGTATTCACAAGTCGGGTCGTATTCACAACTTCTAGTTACTGGTAACAAAGTGTCTATCAACTTTTCTTCTCTATACATCTCTGCGATACCTTTCTTATTCGTATTAGCCCATGGCATATAAAATTTGTTATTCTTATATGACATCACATTATCTCCGCTGTCGTTTCTTGTGTAATCAAATTCAAAATCTGGTACAAATTTAGTTGCTATATCATGTGGTGGGTTCATAGTTGTTCCGTCGTACACTATATTTATTTCTTGTTTGTCTACATCTTCTTGTGGTGCATCTATCATTGAACTATCTGTTGCCGACTCATCATAATGTATATGATGTACCACGTTATTATTTCCTGTTAGTTGTATACATTTCTCTACTACTCTTGGTGCAATGATTGAGTTTCTTCTAAACTTTTTATTACTTCCAGTAGTATAGATATGAATAGTATTCGAGCAGTGCTTCATTAGATAGTATAATAATATAGCACTATCTATTCCTCCACTTACCATTATTCCTACGGGTTCATCATATATGTCTAAATTAGTTCCCGCACATGAAATAGATTTAACTATTTTCATTTAATTCCCCCGCTAATGGAAATATCTCTGCAATAACTTTAGCACATGCATGAGCAATATCCATATGTTCTTTTTGTGTTCCATTTGCACCACGCAATTCAATGTAGTGTACCCAACTACGAATTGTACCATTCATATATAATCGTGTCTTTGTGCAACCTTCGGGCAACACTACTCTTGCTTGTTCTTTGGCAATTCCATTTTCAATTGCCCAGTTGTAGGCAACTTCTGCTTGACGGATGACAAGTTTCTGGTGCAATTCCCATTCTTTTTTAAGATTAGAGTCATCAGTATCAACACTATTTTGTCTGTTACTAGTATCTTGTAAACGACATTCACGTGTTACGAATTGGTCGCCCATCTCTTCTGGATTAGCATACCGTTGACTGAACTCTTGAAACGCAAAACTTCTATGTCTTACTATTTGATGTGCAATATCACGTGTCGTTTCAATCTCTAAACACGCACTAACCATCTCAAGTGGAGACCAGTGATTGTGTTTAATTAAATACGAAATCAATTTCGCACTTGTTTCTTTGTTAATTTGATTGCTAGGGTTACTCACTTTAGCACAATAGGCTATTAAATCTTGCACATTATCTAGGTCTGTTCCAGCAGGTGCGGTACTATGTGATATTAATTTTACTTGCATTAACTTATTCCTCGTCTAATTCTGATTGATTGACATGAAACCCATCGTCTTCTAATTCTTTTAGTAGTCGGTCATCAAACTCTCCATCCCAGTCATCGCCGTCATCTGGTGTCCAATCTAGTAATGGTGCCATTTCTGGAAATACATCTCTAAAGTTTGTATCTCGTATTCCATCCATCTTGTTAATGTACTCAATAAACTCTGGCATACGTTCTCTACTCCAATCACCACTCTCTGAGAATGATAACATACCTCTTAATCTTTTAACACCATAATTTGCTTCTTTCCATTCTTCGAAAGCCACGTCAGAGCCTCGGGTACTTAATTCCCAGTTTGCTTCTAACCATTCGATGAACTTATCAAACTTGGCACGAGTCATTTCTTTAAACCAATTTGGTAATACTTTAACATTCAGATGTGGTGGATGATAAACGAAGTGATAGTTAATCATACCTGCACCTAACGGCCACATATTAATTTTCTTAAACTTCATTTCTAATTTCCACTTAATGAAATCAGGAAGATAATAAATGTTCAAGGCTTGAACTGCACAAGCAACTGTGACTTCTACGTTAGGTCCAGTGTTGTCTAGTAGATGAAACATCTTAACTGTGTGGTCCCATTTACTTGGGAAACGAATGTAATCGTTCATCTCACCGATACTATCTACACTGTAATGAAAACGCACATTCTTAAACTCATCCCACAAATCAAATAATCTCTGTGGCATTTCAACACCATTTGAGTTGTATCTCAATTCAATGCCTTTGGCATATCCCGCTTTTACTACTGCTTCAAGTAATGTATAATGTTCTTCAATAATTGTTGCTTCACCACCAGCAAAGTACAACTGTTTCATATGAGGTATTTGTTCGTATAACTGTTCCCAGAAAGCAGTATTCTTTTTATGCCAGTTATAACTAGCACCATCAATCTGCCCTTTGTTGCCCCATTGCATAGTTTCTTTAAGGGATTCATTCTCAATAGTTGGATGTAATTTAATCCAATCAGGAACCCACAACGAACTATCATGTGGTGAACACATAATACATTTCAGATTGCACTTACTACCTAGTCTTAAATCCAAGTAACGAATCTTCGGTGGTATCTCTCCCTCTACTGAAGTTTCTTCGAGTATTTCTTTTAGGTCTACACGTCTTGCCCAATATTCTGTTTCCCAGAAACGTTTAGACATATGTCCTGCATCTTCTTCAGCATAACACTTCAGACATGACGCTGGTTTTTCTCCATTAAGCATTTGCTTTCTGACATTTTTCATGTAGTCATTATTCCAACTACTCATTAAGTCAGTTACATTTAGATTTGCTGGTTTGCCATCTGCTTGTTTAAGAACGCCTACTTCACCACCATGCTCTTTGTCATTAGTTGCACCAACGCTTGATGCGTTTGCTGTACAACACACTCGCATGTGTCCATTTGGACGTGTACTTAAATGTATCCATGGCAACAAACAGAATGTGTCTGTGGGTGCTTTAGTTCTCTTACGCCATTCTTCAACGTTTTTATCTGTCATTTGCTACCTTTTAATATTATATTATATACGTATTTATCTACGTAGTTTTCTCATACTGTGCCTTGAAGGCGTCAAATTCTTCGCCACATTTCTGGGCACATACCATTGGTTTGCCTAGATGTGTGTTTGGTTTATCCCAAGCCTCTACCAATCTACCAGTGAAATATTCGTTGTTAAGTACTGACTTAACTCCATGTGTTTTTGCATCAAATACATCTTTACCACCTGATTGTTGTAAGAGTTCCCATACTTGATTCTCGCCTGGCTTCTGCCAGAACTTGTACATACTTCCTGCAACCCAACAACACGGAAGTATTAATCCTTCTGCACTGAGATACATACTCTTTTCTGCGGCTACTTTACATTTTATTTTTACATTGTCGAAGTATTTTTCTAAAGAACCATGCTTCTCTTCTAATTTTATAATATCTTTAGTAGCAGTATTTTGAAACTTCACTTCTTTTGGTTTCTGTAGAAGTTGTTTCTTTTCGCCTTTTCGATTCATTGCTTGGTGTTCTTCTTTACCAGTCTTTCTAATTGTAGAGAAAAATCTACCAGTTTTCTTTGGTATGAATTTAGCAAAGCCCGTTTCTTTTGCAAGTGCTTCTGCTTCTTCTACTTGATGTTCATTGTGTGCAAAGATGAGAAAATCCCAATGGGCTCTACCTCCTGCTCCTATGAACGCCAGTGCATTTCTCCACGCTATGTCCCAGTTAACACCTTGGCGATATAAATGATTTGTATCTGCTAGTCCGTCAAAAGAGAAAGTAACATGTCCTTTATCGCCTAATGTCTTTGCTAGTTCTATCCACCAATCTTCTTTCTTTGCACCAGCATTTGTATTCATGTTTAACCACATGTTTGAATTTTGTTCTCTTAGGTATTTGAATACTTCTAATGTATCAGTTGCTATAATTGGGTCACCAAAATTGCCACACATATAAAGTCTATCAAGTTGTTTAACAAATTCTGGTGGTAATATCTTTTGAACATCTGCTACGGTCAATTCATGTAAGCCATTCTTATCACCTAGATAAGGATTATCACGTCCACCCTTAACATTCCTGTCACACATAGGGCAAGATGCTTGGCAATTCTCTGTGATTTCTAAGTGAACCGCTCTTATATCTTCGTAGTTATAAAGATTCATTATTATTTTATGCCTATTACCATGTAACGATTGTATTTATCGAGTGCTAGTGTGCCTTCATACAATGTTTCAGATACATTTAATCTCTTAGTAAATTCTTCTAAACTAGTCACAGTATCGTCTGCATGGTCGTGTCCCTCTTCATCATCAAAATCATTGTTCTGCATTATCACAAGCATGCCATCTGGAATACCAGACCACCATTTATCAAAGTCTTTGATGTGTTCACAACTGGTATTGATAACACATGATGGCGCTCCGTCTGTTATCATTTCTTTGTCACCATTATACTTTAATGTTTCATACATAAACTCACCAGTGTATATTAAATCTTTGACATCCATTGTACTGGCTTTGAATTGCCAATCATTTTGTGCATAACTTCTATTCAATGTTTCTGCTGGTAAGGCACAACTTGCATCAATATCAAAACTTCTGATTGTATCTACTTTGTTTCTTTCAAATAGTATTGCTGGTAATACTCCATACCACCCAGCACAAACATAAACCATATCTCCTAAATCTATGTCTAGGTCATTAACTGTATCACTTACCCATATCTTACTTCTTAATTGTCCTCTACTTAATGAATCTGTTAGCACTTCACCTTCAAAACTCTTAATCATATTTTTAAGATTCAATGGAATAGTGTATTTTTCTTCTGTTAACTTATGTGCTAATTTTAGTATATTAGTTTTATACAGCGTCACACTCTTTAGTGTTCCAATAGATTCATTCTTAGTATCAATCGCCTGTAACACTTTAAACAATAGAAACATATCTGGTTCTGCATCAGAAGATACTAAATTCTTTATAGCACTTAGTACTTCTTCATCTCTATTATCTAAGTTAATAATCAATTTGAATAATAATTCAGACTGTAGGTTTACAAAATCAGAACCGCTAACTACGTTGCGTAACGCATGTAATGCCTCAGTGTCATCACGTATGGCATCAATAACTTTAAACAATACGAATATATTATCTTCAGACTTACGTTCATATATTAAGTTCTTCAACGCACTGACTGTTTCTCTATGTTGTTTGCCAAGAAGATAAGATGATAACACAAATATACTACTCAACTCTTCCGTAGTTACCACTCGTTCAAGACTGTTAACAATCGGATGTTTGTTTCCATATAGTATGGTTAATCTATCTACTATTTCATGTGGTTGCATCTTTTGTGTCCTCTGATAATATCATAGAGTCAGACTCAATCCATAAATTGACAAGTCTATTGCTTAATGATGTTCTTCGTTCTTTTCCTACTGCGTTATACTTCTTAGTATGTTCAACTAAATCTTCATATAGTTTCTTCATACCTTCGTCACTAAATCTACTATCAACTTGGCCAAGTCTAGTAGTTGCCCATGTATTTTTATCATGGTAAGCAATCAACTTAGATAATTTTGATTGACCATCCATTATTTCAATCCTATCTTCATAAAGTATTGTTTCTTGCCAATTGTTGTGACTCCAGTGTACTGTTCAAATGTCATAGGAAATGCATTATTGAATGCCTGCGAACTACTAAATGGTCTATGAATATCTAAATCTCCTGCTTCACCTATTAAAACAACTTTTCTTTGGTCTGGTATCATATCATACCAATCATCTTGGTTTTGTAGTAAACTAACGTTCGTATTAATAAGTACACCAGGTATTTCTTTGAATGCCTTAGATGTTGAGCCATTTGGTAATATAATTTCTAAGTTATTCTCTGCGTAATCAACAGCAAACATATCTTGGCATGATGCTTTAAATTTCCAGTCATCTAGCACTTCTTCTTTCATCATTTCATCTGCTAGAAACTTGCATATTCCATTGATATCTAAGTTTCTTATATTTTCTAATCTTAATGTAGTATCAAGTAACATTGCGCCCATTATTCCTATTCCGCCACCCAAAATATACATAGTCCCTAAGTATTTCTCGCCAAACACTTTAACCATATTTTCTATTGCCCATGAGTATACTATTGCATGATTTTTATTGACAAATGAACTGATATCTACGTTGGGATAACTATAAATTAAGTCTTTAAGTCTGTCAACTATCCCATCATTATCATCGTTGGTTGGCAATTTAATATGAGCAAGGAATTCCATAGCCTGTCGATAGTTTCCTAATTGCTGTGCTACATTTCTTTCAGAATACTTTTCTGCCATTTGGGTATAGTCATATTCAGCCCCAATCAATGGACGAAATCTTTTTCTTTCAACAGTCTTTACTTCTATCTGCTGAATATATTCTGGAGTGTCATCTATCTCAAACACTTCTTCAGTTAATGAATTGTACAACTCATCATTTGAAGTTATCGTTGATTTGCCTCTTCTGGCTCTTCTCTTATCTTTAATTGTTGATTTACTCATTAGTATCTTCCTTGTCTTCCTTGTCTTCCTTGTCTTCCTTGTTCCATTCTTCCATAATCTGAAGCATTTCCCACAACTTCCAGTCTATTGCCTCGAGAACTTTCATAAACTTCTCAACTGACAAATCAGGTTGCTTTGTCTCGGAGGTTGGCTCTACTTTATCAGAGATTTCTATATCAATGTCTTTCATTTCTTTTTTAGTCATTTGTATCCTCCTCGAATTTTTGATGTAGCCACTCATAGTCGTTAATTTTACCTAATGCTTCATCGTCATCTGCATTTGCTGTTCCGTATTCTCTTCCTGCGATTGCTCCTGCTATTGAATATTCACCGAACTTCGCACCATTATTTATTGTACACCATATTTCCAATCGTTCATCTGTTTCGTCTTGCTTAGACCTATGAATAACACTTGATGATAGTTTAGTACATTCTCTGAATGCAGACTTCCATGTATCATATGGGTTAGTATTGAATGCTGTGTAGTTTGCTGTGCCTGGCATTGCTTTAAACTTATCAGAGATTGATGTTGTGAAGTCAACTTTCCATTCTTTTGCATCACGTACTAACTGTGTTGGGAATAACTTCAAGCCACCAAAACCATAAACTAGTCCATTAATAGGGTTCTTAGATTTCCATACGTGAACTGTATCTTCGTCCCATACTGTTGGGAAATAGTCAAACTTAAAATCATCAAGTAGAATAGCATCAGCATCAATCACATAAAACATCTTTGTGTCTGCTATCTCTGATGCTTTTTGGTGAGCATGGAATATACCTTTAACACCATGGACTCTCTTAGCATTCGGAACTTTCTCTAACAACTTGGCATAGTTTGCATCTGCTTCTGGTTCTTTATAACTTAACATAACAACATCATATGGAATGTCTTGGGTTCTAACTGATTCCGATTTAATTGGCTTCTTATTTTTGAATGACATCTTTCTTAGTTTGTCAGTGTTTGGTTTGAGATGCTTTATTGCTTCTGCAGGAATAAGTTTCAACCCACCATACTGGTGAATATATCCAGTAGATGGATTTACTTTCGGCCAAACATGAAAGTGTGATGCGTGATGCCTATCTACATAAAGTGTTCGGTCAAAATTATCTAGTACATCAACATCATTATCTATTGCCCAGAAATATCCAGTATCAGTCATACTGGCCGCTTTCATATAAGTTTCTTCTAACGTACCTGATAACACTTCGATAGTATCATCGTTCTTGTATTTTTCAGTATTAGATGAATACATGCCCTCGTCAAAATAGAACACTGGATGTCCAGTAACTTTTGATACTACCTCATCGACTCTAATAATGTTCTTAAATCTATCAAAAGAGAAGTCTTCTTTAGATGGTTTGAAACTGGCAAGATGTGGGCGATGGACTAGATATACACCAGAACCTGCATCACCTTCGGACTTGAATGCAAATACATTTTCTATTGAGAATATATCTGGATAGAAATCAAAACTAAAAGTATCTAGTAGTTCTACCACAGTATCAACTACCCAATAGTAAACATGTTTCTTTGCTTTTTGATATGCTGAGTATGTGTCACGTGTATGATATGTGGGTATCTTCTTATCTGAAACACGAGATGCATATTCATCATGGAATATTATATTCTCTGGATGATAATCTACATTACTAAACGCAACGCCACCATAACCCAAGTCTTTCTTTTCATCTCTTGTACTCTGTTTCCATAAGTGAGTCGGTCCAGTTTCATATAAGTCTGGATAGAAGTCTTTAACGATATTAGTTGTCTGTGTAAGGTCTGGGTTAATCATCCAGAAATTAGTACCAGTTGCTAGAGAAATCGCTTCTTCGATAGTTCTTGCACTTACTTTCTCTATTGCTGGCATTGTACCCATGACCGTATCAACATCTTTCTGCTTATCGATTGTTGGGTTGATAGTAGGCACTAGACGAACGCCATTGCGTACGACTTTGCCACTTGCAAGTTTTACATTAAAGTTGTGAATGTACTCTCTATCATAACTCATAGGATAGAATGCTGGATTGAAGTTTTCTACCTCATTAGATACCATCCAATACATATCACTATCAACATCGTGGTCAAACGAATGTAGGTCATCAGTTCTTATTACCTCGAATGGCAAATCACTACATGCTGGGTCTTTTTCGTAGACTGCTTTTCTTTTGAAGTTAAATATGTCGTATTCTTTTTCAGTGAACATTGGAGCAGTTCGTGGAAATAATCCAACACCATGATACTCACGTGATAACTTAGTTTCTGGATTCTCTTTTTGCCACACTATTACTTTCTGCTTCTCTTTGTCCAATCCAAAAGCGAATGAATAATCAAATTTAAATGTATCATATATTTTTGTATTAGGCATGATGAGATAATAGAAATCAGTTCTTGCTTTTTTTCTACATTTATTATGAACTTCTACACTATTTTCTCCTTTAACTAAATTAACTGTGTAGTTTTCTTGTAACTTAGCCAACTCTTTATAACCATATCCTTTATCCCAAAAGAATATATCATATGTTTCTGTTGTTGGTTTGTATATTACTTTATCTGATTCGTGTTCTTTGTATTCACC
>JACKQG010002102.1_pt2 | contig 11827 bp, 9 predicted proteins | sample 8237621 | NCBI WGS metagenome assembly JACKQG01 (sample SAMN15677084, study PRJNA649215) | marine metagenome | biome: marine; feature: Black Sea; material: saline water; isolation source: suspended particulate matter (SPM) from the Black Sea western gyre | collected 2013-06-09/2013-06-10 | depth...
TATCGGATTTGTATTCACTTTTGATAATCGGACGGCAAATTTAGTAAAATTTTTGACAAGCAAATCATAAATCAAATCCTTTGTAAATTGCTCACTTTCATAATGCCCAATGTCTGCAATAACAATCTTATTTTCAGCATCAAAAAACTCATGATATTTAAAATCAGCTGTAATAAATACATCCGCTTTTGCAGCCTTTGCATTGTTTAGCAGAAAACTTCCACTGCCTCCACATACAGCTATTCTTTGTATTTTTTCTTTAATAATAAGTGTATGTCTAATGCATTTGGTTTGCATCTTGGCTTTTAAGCTCTCCAAAAATACTTCTGTATTTACAGGTGTTTTTAGTTCGCCAATAATTCCTGACCCTACTAAATCTGAATTTACTTCTTGTTTTGGTGCTAACACTTTGCAATTTATCAGTCCTAATTTTTCTGCAATTTTAGCATTCACTCCATTGTGTACATTATCCAAGTTGGTATGGATAGCATAAATAGCAATATTATTTTTTATTGCTTTTATTACTGTACGCTCAATATAATTACTGCCATTTAGCTTTTTAAGTCCGCTAAAAATAATTGGATGATGAGCAATTACTAAATTACATCCTGTTGCTATTGCCTCATCAATTACTGCTTCCGTACAATCTAAAGTAATAAGCGCACCTTTAACTTCCGACTTAGCATCCCCAACAATTAAACCGCAATTATCATAGTTTTCTTGATACTCGAGTGGAGCAATATTTTCTAAAAAATTAGTTACTTGTTTTATTTTCATTTTTCAAAAATACAAAACAAAGTCTATTCCTCAATTTCTAGTATCTCAAATCTAAACCTTATCTTTGCCCTATGCGATATTTACTTTTCCCATTATCCTTCATTTACGGCAGCATTACAGCTATGCGTAATTTGTTATTCGACTATGGAATTTTTAAATCTCAAAGCTACACTATTCCTATTATCTGTATTGGTAATTTATCAGTAGGAGGCACAGGGAAAACACCACATACTCAATACCTTTTAGATTTATTAAAGAATAACTATAAGGTTGCTGTACTAAGCAGAGGGTATGGACGTAAAAACTCCAACTTACAATTTGTTGAAACTACAAGTAATGCTTTTGAAGTAGGTGACGAACCTTTACAGCTAAAACAAAATAATCCCGAATGCTTAGTTGTTGTAGAAAAAAACAGAAATAAGGGTGTAAAAAAAATCCTAAAAGATTTTCCTGAAACTGAAGTTATCCTTTTGGATGATGGCTATCAGCATAGATGGATAAATGCAGGATTTAATATCCTAATTACCCCCTTCTCATCTCCTTATTACAAGGACTACCTTATGCCAGTTGGTAAATTAAGAGAAAGTAATAAAGGAGTTTCAAGAGCAAATGCTGTAATATTTAGTAAAAGTCCTGAAAACACCAATCCTACTTTGAAGAAAGGAATGTTAGAGAGATTACATCTATTTGCACATCAAGAAGCTTATTTTTCAGGAATTGAATATCATAAATTCAAATGCATAAGCAATAATACTGAACTAGAGGAAAACAACCCCTACAGCATCACCTTAGTTAGTGGTATTGCAAATACAAACCCTCTTATTAAATATCTTGAAGAAAAAGGGCACAGTATTAATCATTTGAAGTATTCTGACCATCACAATTACATCAGTAATGACATTGAAACTATCTTAGCAGAATACAATGCTGATAAAAGCATAAAAAAACTTATCTTAACCACCGAAAAAGACGCTACAAAACTAAAGCAATTTTTACCACACTTTAAGGATGTTAATTTTTATTATATCCCTATTGAAATAAAAATTGAACAGTCAGAAAAATTTAAAAACCAGATACTTGATTATGTTGCAAAAAATTAAAGAATCAGCAGAATTCTTAGAAAAGAAAACAAACTACAATCCTCAAGTAGGCATAATACTAGGGACAGGACTTGGTGGTTTAGTGAATGAAATTGAAATTGAACATTCCATTTCTTATGAAGACATTCCTAACTTTCCGCTCTCAACAGTTGAAGGACATTCAGGTCGATTGATTTTTGGAAACTTGGGGGGGAAACAAGTAGTTGCTATGCAAGGTCGCTTTCATTTTTATGAAGGATATACTATGGAAAAAGTTACTTTTCCTGTACGGGTAATGAAATTACTTGGAATCAAAAACCTAATTGTTTCTAATGCAAGTGGCGGAGTAAATCCTAGCTATGAAGTAGGTGATTTAATGATATTAAGTGATCACATTAACTTAATTCCAAATCCTTTAATTGGACAAAATATTGCAGAGCTAGGCCCAAGGTTTCCTGACATGAGTGAAACCTATTGCCCTACCCTTATCGCAAAAGCTGAAACAATAGCAAAAGCTAATAATATTCCTGTTCAAAAAGGAGTTTATATTGCCTTAACAGGACCTACTTTGGAGACTCCTGCCGAATATAAATACATGCGAATTATTGGTGGAGATACAGTTGGAATGTCCACCGCACCAGAAGTAATTGTAGCAAGACATATGGATATTCCTTGTTTTGCTATGTCAGTAATTACTGACCTTGGGGTACCTGGAAAAATAAAAAAGGTAACCCATGAAGAAATACAAAAAGTATCAGAAGTAGCAGAACCAAAACTAACACTAATCATTAAAGAACTCATAGCCTCAATATAATGAAAAAAATTATCCTATTATTAAGCATCTCACTTCTTACTATAAGTAGTAATGCACAACAAACTGCTAATCTTTTATTCCACTGGCAGGACACAAGCCTTGTCGGTTCTTGGGCATACGACAATACATATAACGAATGCTGGGGGATGGTTGTAAATGACAGAGAAATTGCAATTATTGGTTCAACTGCAGGAACACACTTTTTTGATGTTACTGACCCAGCAAATAGTTCAGCAGTTGCATTTGTTGCTGGAGCATATATTGGAGGAGGGGTTATCCATAGAGATTATCATGATTTTGATGGATACCTATATGTAGTGTGTGATGAGGGAAGTTCATCCACTTTACAGATTATTGATGTCTCTAACTTACCAAATTCGGTAAATACAGTTTACGATTCTAATCAACTGTTTACAAAATCTCATAATATCTTTATTGATACAGCAACCGCAAAATTATATGCTTGCGCTTCTAACTCCGCAATGGATATATATAGTTTAGCTAATCCTACAAATCCTACTTTCATTTACTCATACAATGATGTTGGGCATGTTCATGATGCCTATGTTCGTAATGACACGGCATATTTAAATTGTGGTCCTGATGGATTTAGAGTCGTAGATTTCCACTACTTAGACTTGCTAGGAGGCGTGGCTGTTGAATTAGCTTCATTAACATCTTATCCAGATGCTGGCTATAATCATTCAGGTTGGTTAAATGATGATGGAACACTATATATTATGCAAGATGAAAACCATGGTTATGATGTGAAAATACTAGATGTTGCTGACCTAAATAATATTTCAGTTTTAGCTACTTTTAATTCGGGAGTTGATCCGCAATCAATGGCACATAATGGAATTATAAAAGGCGATTTAGCCTATATTCCATACTACCATGACGGCCTAAGAGTATTTGATATTTCTGACCCAAGTAATCCTGTTCAAACTTGGGAATATGATACTTATGCTCCTAATAGCCATGCCTCCTACAAAGGAGCTTGGGGTGTTTATCCTTATTTACCTTCAGGGAATATTATTGTTTCAGATATGCAAACTGGACTTTATCTGTTTGAGTGCGAAACTCCAACAGCAATAATTGAAAATAAATTAACTCATAACCTTTTTCCAAATCCAGTAGCAACTCAGTTTACAATTCAAAACTCGAATGCTGAAAAATTTACTTTATACAATAGTTTAGGAGCTAAAGTACTCGAACAAGAAATCCACAAAAATCAGAATACAATTTACAGAGAAAATCTAAGAAATGGTCTGTACTTTTACACGCTTAATAAAAAAGGAAAGACAGTAGAATCAGGAAAAGTAATATTTGAATAATGAGTTTAAGAGATAAATATGAAGTTGTAATTGGACTAGAAGTTCACGCTCAATTACTAACTAAAACAAAGGCCTATTCTTCTGATGAAAGTATTTATGGGGAAGCTCCCAATACTAAAACATCAGTTATTTCATTAGGACACCCAGGTACACTACCCAGAAGCAATGCAAAAGTCATTGAATATGCTGTAAAGTTGGGAATAGCTGTAGGAGCTGATATCAGAGAAAGAAATGAGTATGCACGTAAAAATTACTTTTATGCTGATTTACCAAAAGGATATCAAATCACACAAGACACAACCCCTATTTGTAATGGAGGTACAATACAAATTAAAGATGCTGAGGGAAAACCTAAAAAGATAAAAATCACAAGAATTCATATGGAAGAGGATGCTGGAAAATCAATTCATGATTTAGACCCGTTCCATACTTTAATTGATTTAAACAGAGCAGGAGTCCCTCTAATTGAGGTTGTTTCAGAACCAGATGTTCGCTCCTCTGATGAGGCTTATCAGTACATAAATGAAGTGCGAAAATTGGTGCGCTATTTAGATATCTGTGATGGAAATATGGAAGAAGGATCTTTAAGATGTGATGCTAATATTTCAGTAATGCTGAAAGGGGCTAGTGAATTTGGAACTAAAGTAGAAGTCAAAAATATGAATTCTACTAGAAATGTAAAGCGAGCTATTGAGTTTGAAATAGATAGACAAATAGCTTTAGTAGAAGAAGGTAAAGAAGTGAGTCATGAAACAAGAAGTTTTAATGCAGCTAATAACTCTACTATTTCAATGCGACACAAGGAAGAAGCAAATGATTACCGCTACTTTCCTGAACCAGACCTACAGGCAGTAATTGTTACTCAAGAATATATTGAAAAAGTAAAAAATAGTTTACCTCCCCTACCAAGCGAACTTTTCCAAAAGTTCACTACTGAATTTGGTTTGTCAGATTATGATGCAAATATTCTTACAGATGAAAAAGGAATTGCACTATACTACAATGAATTATGTGGTTCAACCAAAAACTATAAGTCAGCTGCTAATTTTGTGAACGGAAGTGTAAAGTCTTACCTAAATGAAAAAGCAATTAGCATTGCCGAATTCTGTATAAAACCTAAAAGATTAGCAAGCCTCATTACTATTGTTGATCAAGGCAAAGTGAGTAATACAGTAGCTACATCAAAAGTGTTTCCTGCAATGCTTGTTTGTAATGATACAGCTGATAAAATAGCAACTGACAATAACTGGATTCAAGAAAGTGACAGTGATGCTTTAGAAGATTATATTAAACTCGCAATAGCAAAATACCCAGAAAAGGCAAAAGACTATAAAGAAGGTAAAAAAGGACTAATTGGTTTATTCATGGGGGAAGTAATGAAGCTTTCGAAAGGACAAGCTGATCCAAAATTAGCTAACCAGTTACTAAGGAATCAACTAGAAAAATAATTTTGACAAAAGACAAAATATATTTCGCATCCGACTTCCATTTAGGAACTCCTAATAGGGTAGAAAGCCATAAAAGAGAAAAGCAGATTGTCAAATGGCTTACTGAAATTGAAAAAGACGCAAAAGCAATTTATTTAGTAGGCGATATTTTTGATTTCTGGTTTGAATACAATAAAGTAGTTCCTAAAGGATTTGTTCGTTTATTAGGAAAAATTGCCAACATAACAGATAATGGAACACCAGTACATTTATTTGTAGGCAATCATGATTTATGGATGAGAGATTATCTAGAAACTGAAATAGGCGTAAGCATACATCACGAAAACATCATTATTCAACAAGAAAATAAAAAGATACTTATAGGACATGGGGATGGATTAGGAGATGGAGACTATTTATATAAAATTCTTAGAAAAATATTTACTTCAAAAATCTGTCAATGGATATTTGCTCGTTTTCATCCTAACTTTGCATTTACTTTAGCACATACTTGGAGTAAGAGTAGTCGTAAAAGTGGTGATGAAGCTAAGTTTAGGAGTAAGGAAAAAGAAATTCTTTTTGGCTATTGTCAAGAACAACAAAAAATTAATCCTGTAGATTATTATGTGTTCGGACATAGACACTTACCCCTTGAACTTAAGATTGATAAAAAAGCTACTTATATAAATCTTGGGGAGTGGATAAGCCAAAAAACTTATGGGGTCCTAGAAAAGGGAATATTAAAATTAGAAACCTACAAATAATAAAAAAGCCATCATTTCTGATGGCTTTCTTTTTATATTTATTTTTTATTATTTCAGGATTAATTTATCCGTCATAACTATATCTCCATCAGCAACAACCTTAACAAAATAGATTCCTGTTTCAAGATGAGATAAATCAATATTATTAATCATATAATAGTTGCTTACTATTTCACCACTAAATAAATGCATTATCTCTGCACCTAAAATATTCACCAATTTAACCTCAATCTCTTTATTAGCTAAATTATTAAGCTCAATAAATGTTTTCCCATCAGTTGGATTAGGGTAGATTGAAACTCTTGAAGCTGCAGTGTTTTCTACCATCATTAATTCAGATTCCTCACCAATCATAATATTATCAAGATAAAAATTATTTGAGCTACCATTAATGACATACTCAAATTTAAACATAACATTATCGTTTTTTAATTGAGTTTTCGTCATTACTGTATCCATCCATTCAGAAGCATTAGGAGCAAAGTTAGAAAGATACATTCCAGCATTTGCAGAATTAATTGCATCAATAGTGCCTAAAGGGGACCATGTTTTACCGCAACTTGAAGAATAACTTACATTTAATTCATTAACCGGACTAGTACTAGAAGCAGCTCCTGACCAAGAGAATTTTATAGACGGAGTAGTAAGATCACTCAAATCATAGGCAGGAGATACAATCTCAGTTGAGCCAAGTGCTAAATTATCTCCATCAATCATAATTGATGCATTACCTGCATTAGAAGCTTTACTGGTCCATTCCCATACAGTATTTATTGAAGATTGAAATTCCCATTCACTATCAATACTTTGAGGCTGAGTCAACACCCAATCAGTATTCAATTCATTTTCACTTTCAAAACTATAAGTATAAGGATATGCAGTATTTGTAGCTTGAACTTCACCTATATAAATGTAATTTTCTTTTACAGTAGTTGATGTACATGATGACTTATAATACCCAATATAAGTTGTACTTTCTAATTCTCCTCTATAAAAAAGGGTATCCGCATAATACCCTTCATAAGAGTAGTAATTAAATTGTCCATAATAAGTTCTCAAAGTATCTATACCTCCAATAACAGACTGAATACTCCATGCACTATCGGCAGTAGTAAACATTAAAGAATCCTGAGGTGACAATGAAGTACTATCAATATTTACTGATAATGTTACAATTGAATCAGTATTAAATTGCGCAAAATAAATTCTTATAGAATCAGAAGTGTTTAACAATCCATCAATATTCCAAGTAGAATCTGCTCCCTCTAACCATGCTGAGTCAGCTGCTGATAAGAATGTACTATCAATAAAGGTTAATATATTTAAGACAGTAGTATCATTATATTGGAAATTATAATCTACAATAGTATCTAAATATCCTTCTATTACATAATCATTCCAAGTTGAATCTGCAGCACTTAACATTGCTAATTCACTTGGAGATAAATTTGTACTATCAACATAAATTAATAAACTAACGATAGAGTCGAACTCTAACGTATTAATAATTGATGCATCTAAGATACTATCTGTATTTAATTGATTTCTTTTCCAAAAAGAATTTTTGCTATACCCATCTAAATCAATATGAACAGCAATATTTGAAGCTCCTTCTGCAATCAACTCACTTTCCGTTCCTTGTACTATCAAAGTAGAAACCTCAGTACTTAATGAGTCATATGAAGGGTCTAAATCATTCATATCTGAAACCCTAACCTCACGCAATTCATTATAATCTAACATAAGTGTAACATCATATGTTCCAGCAGTTGTATATGTATGTTTTTTATAATAACCTAAAGCTGCTAAGTAATCTGATGTTTCTACTATTCCATCACCAAAGTCCCAGCTTGCGGAAGTAACATCTAAGCCAATTGCCTTAGAGTTTGAATTTAACCAGTTTTCAGTACCTAAACACACAAAGTTTCTGCCATTTCTATCATAAAAATCATATTTAGTACTACAACTATCATTAAAATCAAAATAGCCATCAGAAGTACCGGTAGCGATATTATTTTCAGCTGACCACATATACTCTCTAAAACCAAAACCTGACACACCACTCTCTTCATCTACTTCACCTTCAAGTGTAATATTTACAACTTCAATCTGCCCTGCAGAAAACATAGTTGTGTAAGCATCAGTAGTATAGTCCATATAATTCATAAACATCTCTCCAGCAGGGTTTAAAGAATCAGCAACACAGCCCCATGCACCCAAAACAGGAGGGACCTGATCAAGACCTGATAAACCAACATGATAAGGGAAAATAGCTGGAGTTGGCCTTGGATGACCATTAGGTGTTGGAGAAGATTCTGAAGCTCCATTATTATCATATCTATGAGAAGGAGTATCTTTAATATTATCATCTCCGCACTCTGCATCTCCCCAGATATGCCTTAAACCCAACCAATGACCAACTTCATGTGTTAAAGTAGAAGATGAAGCGCTTCCCATTTGACTAGCCAACAGAACTACACCATCTGTTGACATCATTCCTGAAAAAGGGAATTGTGCATAACCCAATAATCCAGGTTGTGAGAATGAAGGTACTGTCCAAATATTTAGATATTGGTAAGAATTCCAAAAGCTCAATCCCTTAACAGGATCAGGCCCATCAGAACCTGCAGAAGTTATATCAGTATATATCCTGTTTACACCTGTTGTTGATTGAGGCGTACATGTATCACAAGTAGGTGTTATTTTTGCCAATCTAAATTCAACATTTGCAATACCTCTAACCGCTGCAAAAATATCTGGTGTCTTCAAATATTGATTTTGGTACAACTCTAATAACATCTCTGATTGCCCATTAATATTCCTATTTAAAGCATCAATAGCAGCTTGAATGACTGCATCAGAAAGAAGACCTCCAGCATCATTATAAATATTATGAACAACTACAGGAATAATTTTCTTACCACCCTCAGTCTTGTAAGCAGAAATTCTCTTAAGTGCTTTTTTATTTTCGTCTTCTAATTTTTGATTTTGGCTTTGCAGTTTTTGATAAAAATCAGGATAATTTTGTATTTGTTTTTCTAAATAGCCGTCATAAGTACCACACTTTTGAGCATTTACTGAAGTGACTGCTAAAAAAGTAAAAATTAAAGGTAAAAGTCTATTTTTCATATTTAATGAATTTGTTTAAATTTTAAGGAAACAAATATAATGATTATCTATTATATAAACATCATCTTACATAAAAATATAACAGCAATGAATTACTAGTTAATATGTTTTTCAGCATGATAAGAGGAACGCACCAAAGGACTGCTTTCAACATGTTGAAAACCAAGAGAAAGACCAATATCTCTATACTTATCAAATTGCGCAGGTGTAATAAATTCAAGAACGGAAAGATGTTTTTTTGATGGCTGTAAATACTGACCAATAGTCATAATTGAAACACCAACTTCTCTTAAATCATGCATAGTTTCAACAACTTCTGCTTCAGTTTCACCTAAACCAAGCATAATTCCTGATTTAGTCTTAATTCCACCTTCATTTAGGAATCTTAACACATCCAAGCTTCTATCATATTTAGCTTGAATTCTTACCTTTTTAGTCAATCTCCTTACCGTCTCCATATTATGAGAAACTACCTCAGGCGCTACATCAATAATAGGCTGAATATCTTTTAATTTTCCTTTAAAATCAGGGATTAAGGTTTCCATTGTTGTTTCAGGATTTTCTTTTCGTATTTCATTGATAGTCTCCACCCAAATACTTGATCCTCCATCTTTCAAATCATCACGATCAACAGAAGTGATAACAGCATGTTTTACTTTCATTAACTGAACAGAACGTGCAACTTTTTTAGGTTCTAAAATATCAACAGCTAAGGGTCTACCCGTCATAACATTACAAAAACCACAAGAACGTGTGCATATATTTCCTAAAATCATAAAAGTTGCTGTACCTGCACCCCAGCATTCTCCCATATTCGGACAATTTCCACTTTCACAAATGGTGTGCAAGTCATGAGACTTAGTAATCCCTCTAATAGTCTTGTAAGCTTGCCCAGTTGGCAGCTTTACTTTTAGCCATTTTGGCTTTTTTATTTTCTCTTGTATCTCCATAACAAGTATTAAGCTGGTAAAGCTGAAGATTGAACTATAGCAACGCCAGGACATTGCTCAGGATAAAGAGCACAAGACGAAAGAAAACTAACTAAGACAATTGCAATTGCAAAAAACACTGATTTTTTCATTGAAAATAATTTTTGACAAAAATACAATTTTAAAACAGATTAGCTATCTTTGAAACAATAAAATGAAGACTACAAAATTACATCTACATTCGGAATGGAAAGCATTTTTGAGAGAGGAACTAAATTCCAATAACTTTCAAGCAATTATTAGCACTTTAGCAATTGAAAGAAAAATCCACACTATTTTTCCTTCAAATGATGTAATTTTTAATGCCTTCAATTTTACAAAACCCAGCAAAATTAAAGTTGTAATTTTAGGACAAGACCCTTACCATGGAAAAGGACAAGCGCACGGACTTGCGTTTTCAGTACCTATTGGAGTAAAAATACCACCCTCTTTACAAAATATATTCAAAGAATTACAACGCGATCTAAACCATTCTATTTCTAGTAATGGAAACTTAGAATCTTGGGCAAAACAAGGCGTACTACTACTGAACGCAACATTAACTGTCAGAGAAAAAAAAGCTGGCTCCCATCAGAAATTAGGCTGGGAACTCTTTACAGATAGTATAATTAAAAAATTATCAGAAGAAAAAGAAGGAGTAATTTTTTTACTTTGGGGCGCCTTTGCTCAAAAAAAATCAGCACTGATTGATACAAATAAACATCATATTTTAACTACTACCCATCCATCCCCTTTTTCGGCATATAGAGGTTTTTTGGGATGCAACCACTTTTCAAAAACAAATAAAATACTCTTAAACAATAATCAGAAACCTATTAATTGGAAATTATGCTCAGAACCATTAACCTTATTTTAATTATTTTAATTAGCTTAAACACAACAGCACAAAATTCAATTATTGAGCGTGTAAATAATTATTTGGATAGAAAAAACGCTTTTACTGATGAGGTAATTTATGTTTCTATAAAAAACCAGAAGCTCTATTACATAAAACATGATAGCATCATTAAAGAATATATTATTTCAAGTTCCGCATTCGGAATAGGGAGCGCATCAGGAAGTAATAAAACACCGATAGGACTACACAGCATAAAAGAGAAATATGGTGAGAAAACACCAATAAATGGCAAAATGACAGGCAGAGTATTTCATGGCCATATCGCTACTATTTATACTGATCAAACAAAAAGCAAAACTGATGATGTAACCAGTAGGATATTATGGTTAGAGGGCTTGGAAAAAGGCAAAAATACAGGAGAAGGAATTGACTCCTTTAAAAGATACATCTACATACACGGAACCTCAGAAGAAGGAAGGCTAGGAAAACCTGCCTCACATGGCTGTATAAGAATGAAAAATAAAGAAGTAATTGATTTGTATAAGCTAGTAGAAGTTGGTACTTTGGTCCTCATTTTATAATTCAAAAAAAACACTTATGGAATATCTAGTTTTAGTAGTATTAGTTGCTGGTTTTGCATTAGTTTATTTCAAAAAAGAATCCGTTACTGAAG
>JACKQG010004197.1_pt2 | contig 11827 bp, 11 predicted proteins | sample 8237621 | NCBI WGS metagenome assembly JACKQG01 (sample SAMN15677084, study PRJNA649215) | marine metagenome | biome: marine; feature: Black Sea; material: saline water; isolation source: suspended particulate matter (SPM) from the Black Sea western gyre | collected 2013-06-09/2013-06-10 | depth...
CGGCAACAACCAACTACACTAACGAAGTCGTGGCCGGCGGAGGGTCGTTCTGGCAGGCACAGCAAACCATTGCCGGCCAAACTTTTGGAGCAGGCGGATTGTCGACTGCTCAAGTCGAGCCAATGAGTACGAACGATAGAGTGCTCGACACCGTCAACGGGAAGGTTTTTTCCGCTACAGCAACTCTCTCAGCCATACAGAATCACGCGGCAACAACCAACTACACCAACGAAGTCGTGGCCGACGGAGGATCGTTCTGGCAGGCACAGCAAGCCATTGCCAGCCAAACTTTTGGAGCAGGTGGGTTGACGACTGCTCAAGTCGAGCCAATGAGTACGAATGATAGAGTGCTCGACACCGTCAACGGGAAGGTTTTTTCCGCTACAGCAACTCTCTCAGCCATACAGAATCACGCGGCAACAACCAACTACACCAACGAAGTCGTGGCCGACGGAGGATCGTTCTGGCAGGCACAGCAAGCCATTGCCAGCCAAACTTTTGGAGCAGGTGGGTTGACGACTGCTCAAGTCGAGCCAATGAGTACGAATGATAGAGTGCTCGACACCGTCAACGGGAAGGTTTTTTCCGCTACAGCAACTCTCTCAGCCATACAGAATCACGCGGCAACAACCAACTACACTAACGAAGTCGTGGCCGGCGGAGGGTCGTTCTGGCAAGCACAACAAGCACTTGCGGAAGCCACCTTCACTTCGGGTGGTGGTATATCAGGCGCAAACCTAGGAAGCATCGCGAACGCCGATAGAGTACTCAATATAACTCAAGGAAAAGTTTATTCAGCGCTCTCCAGCCTCGGAGCAACCGCTTCCTTTGCGGCAGGATCAAGCTATGCCTCTGGAACCCTTATCGAGGATTCGGGGAGTTATTATAAGGTTAGCGGTGGTTCGACTTATGCCGGCGCCAGCAACACGATCAACGGTGGCAATCCCGCTGTAAACGGAGCCTGGGTCAAGGGGAACGTTAGTGGTAAGTTCTTTCAAAATGCAAGCGGTGGGAACTTGACGACTGACCCTGATTCCAACCCCGCGAGCTGGACCGATAGCGGACAAACCGCCTTGGCGAGTGTCGTTGGCTCTATGGTCACCGATGAAACAACTGCCGTAACGAAGCCCACGGCGACCAACGCCTATTGGTCGGAAGAGACCGCCGCCACCACGCTGGCCAACAATGCCTATTGGGCAAACGTCGACACCGACGTAAAAGCACCAACCGCTACCAACACTTACTGGACTCAGGACACTGACGCCACCACACTGGCCAACAATGCCTATTGGGCAAACGTCGACACCGACGTAAAAGCACCAACCGCTACCAACACTTACTGGACTCAGGACACTGACGCCACCACACTGGCCAACAATGCCTATTGGGCAAACGTCGACACCGACGTAAAAGCACCAACCGCTACCAACACTTACTGGACTCAGGACACTGACGCCACCACACTGGCCAACAATGCCTATTGGGCAAACGTCGACACCGACGTAAAAGCACCAACCGCTACCAACACTTACTGGACTCAGGACACTGACGCCACCACACTGGCCAACAATGCCTATTGGGCAAACGTCGACACCGACGTAAAAGCACCAACCGCTACCAACACTTACTGGACTCAGGACACTGACGCCACCGCGCTTGCCGAAAACGCCTATTGGACAGAAGTCACTTCCGCCGTAACCCTAAATGATCAAGACACCACTGCTGCGGATACCGACTACTGGGAAGACGTAACTACTGATATCGTCAACTTCCCCGGCGGCGGAACGCTTACCGGTGGTTCCATTCAGGACGACTTCTGGGAATACGTACCCGAAATCGCTATCACCACACCATTGGGAGCAGGCGTCAACGACGGATACTGGCAGGAAGTCTCATCTACTTTGACGGATCTAACGAACACCAATTGGTGGACGGATGCCAGCGCCACTTTAAAGGACAAATCAGATGCTGCTTGGTGGACGGACAAGACCGCCACCCTCAATGACCTAACTAATGCGAGTTGGTGGGGGGAGGTTACTACCGAATTGACGAGTCCCGCCGATGCCGCCTTCACGAACTGGTGGACGGAGATCGCCCATGCAAACGGTGATGGAGTAGGCGAGTTCGACCCTCTTTATTGGCAACAAATAAAGCCCGGCATGACGCGCGTGGCCAACAATGCGGTAGTTGCCAATGCCGTGGACCACACTATTTGGAAACAAGTCGGCAATGTCCAAGCCTCGGCTGGGAATGACGGAACGTTTGGCAATCACGATACTGGTGAAGCTGCATTGCGACCGACACAAGCCGTCCCATCGTACGCTGGCGCGACTGTTTACAGCCCCGGGACCATTCTCCAAGCTAGTGATTCAAATTTTTATAAGGCGCGCGTGAGCACGACCAACAAGGATCCGGCTCTTCCGGCAAACGCCGACGACTGGGCATTATTGGGCCCCACAAGCTCCATGACCGAGGATCAGGCGTATGGGTTTACTTACACCGACCAAGAGTTCTGGAAACAAAACGACATGCTAACCCCAGGTCTGACAGCCGGTTGGGAAAATTACTGGGAAACTTTGTCCGAAACTGTTCTCAGCAGCAGTCAGTCTCTTGGCTCAGTTAGTTTGACCGAAAAGATCGCCGACGCCAACTTCGATGGCTTTGCCGGCGCGAACTTCAATGCAACAGGGGATGTTTTTTATATCGGCGACGGAACCGGAGCCGTGCGAATAGATTACAACGTCAACGAGAATACCGTGGCCGACCTTATCCAACGAGTCAACGATTCCGCAGCCAACGTCACAATGTATTACGACCCCGTTGGTGATAAGTTCGTGGTTCAGAACAATGCGGACGGCGCCATCGGCATCACCCTGCACGAACGACCACTGGAAGCAGCTTCCACTGCCCAGCCGGATGGTGTCTGGGACACATTGACCGCAAACCAAGCCACAGGAAACTTACTAGGATTAATGGGTCTTGCCGCACCCACTACCGAAACCGATTACACTGCGTTCAACAATTCGGCAACTTATACAAAGGGCACGTACATAAAGCAAACAATAGGCTCGACCACCACGTACTGGCAAGCGCTGGATGATGTTCCCTCTGGACAAACGCTCGACAGAACCAATTCAAAATGGGAACAGGTTGCACGAGGCGTAGGACGAGCTGCGAACAGTGAACTAGGCAACAATTACGCCATCAAGATAAACGATGGAGAGACCATCTATAATAATACGGCCTCCTTTGATGAAACGGTGCACGGATACGAGGGAATAACCTTTGACGTCGGCGGAGGTGCAGTCGGAGACCAAGGCACCGTAAAGATTGAACGGGATTCCAACCCCGCGAGAAACGCGATCGGGAAGTTTGTCGAAGAGTTCAATGATGCTCAAGATTACGTTCGCAGCTTGGTCGCGGTGAATCAAGACGGCGATAATGTTACAGCGGGTAGGTTTTCCAGCAACATCGAGATTAGTCGGCTAGGCAGCCAGTTGCGCAAGATAGTGTTTGGAGACAGTTACGTGCACTCCGAAAGCAAGATAGCCCAAGACGGTACGGACCTGACCGTCAGCACTTACGCACTGCTAACTAGTGTTCAAAGCGATCTCGGACTTGGAGGGACTGATGCTGGCTATCAAGTAAAGGTAAAGGCGGATGAGTCGGTTGGGGCTCACACCATCGGCGACACTACCTATTACGAATGGAACGGAGGTGCTTGGGCAGCGTACTCTCCTCAGTTCAGCTCTTTCCGCCTAGCGGACATTGGTCTTGATTTCGGCACCGGTAGCGATCGTCTCGAAATGAAAGATTCCTCCAAGCTTACCGAGGAACTGTTGAATAATCCGGACAAAGTGAAAGCTCTCTTTGCCGAAGCCACCGCGACTGCCAACGACAAGAACACAGGGACCACGAATAGACAATACCAAGGCGTTACTTTTGACTTGAACGATTTTCTCGGCAATTTTCTTTCCGGCGACAGTGATTCCGGTTACAAGGGGACCTATCAAGCCCATGCCGACAGCATTCGCGCCCAAAACAAGCGCATCGATCAGCGTATAGAGGATTTGGAACGCTATCTCGAACAGCGAGAAAAGGCCTTGACCCAAGGATTTATTCGGATGGAAGAGATGCAATCAAAAATCAGCAGCCAAATGCAAACTCTGACAAACTCCTTTACTTCTAATTCTAAGAAATGATGAATGGTCAAACCAGTCGGATCAATCGCCAGAAGAAATGAAAACTCCATACCTGACAATTTTCCTGTGCGCCACTCTCGCCTTCTCCTCCTGTCGCCGGTTCGAGCAGGAAAAGGTAGTGCGACAAGCCGAGCCGTTTCTTCCAAAAAACCTGTATCCCACGGAGAGACTCCCCATTAACTTTACCAGGGTTGCGATGCTGCCTTGCTATTTTGCAGACGAAGATTCACCGCTTCTCGACTATGTCGACGAGATATTCCATCAAGAATTAACGAAGCAGCGACTTTTTGAAACCGTTCGCATCTCAACGGAACAAATGAAAGCGCTCTTCGGAATACGAAGAATTTCATCCTCTAGCGAAATGCCTGAAACCTTTCTGTCCGACATCGAAAAAGCCACGGGGGCAAATGGAGTTCTGCTGGTGGACTTGGACTCCTATCGAGCTTACAAGCCTCTCGCCCTGAGCGTACGTTCTAAACTAGTGGAGATCAAAAGCGCTGACTTTCTATGGGCAATTGACGAAACGTTCGACGCAGGTCAACCAGGTGTGATTGTTTCGGCAAACCAATTCCAGAGACTGGTTCAAGTAAATAATATATCTGCTCGAACGAACGGCAGTACGACTGCATCGCCGCGAACTTTCGCAAAGTATGTAGCACACTCGATTTTTTCAACGCTTCCAATCCGCTAAAAAGAATTGCCTTAAAAGGGTTGCGGACATTCATGATCTGGTTCATATTAAATAAGTAATAACGACCGTTAAGGTAATTTTTCATTATGGATCCCATATCAGTTGATGCAAATCCGAGTGGCTCGAATAAGTTGCGAGCACTATCTCGATTGCCATCATCGCCTATCCCCAATGCGCAAATTCAATCAATCGAAGGGCACGCATTGACAGATATCGGAAAGCTAGCCGAAAGAGTGGAATCCAGTTCCGTTTCCATTCGCCTCGAAGTCGTGGAACGTGGTAAAGCACTTCTCTCTGACCCGAACTGGCCCACCGACTCGATTTTAGAAGGATTGGCGGAGAAATTAATCGACAACGAAGAATTCGACGCCTGATTTGGCAGTCGCAGCCAATCTACCCGACTTATGCAATACGAAAAGATAGCCCGATCCTACAAGGCGCAGTCCATTCAAACGGCAAGCCCCGGGAAGCTAGTCCTTATGCTTTTTGACGGAGCTCTACGTTTCATGTCTGCCGCCAAACGAGCGTTTAAGGAAGAAGAGTTCACGAAAAGGAACGAAGACATCAACAACAATTTGATTCGTGCCCAGAATATCGTTACTGAACTGCAAGCGTCCCTCGACATGTCAGTTCCCGGAGATCTTCCCGGCACTCTTTACCGTCTCTACGATTATGTTCTTCATCAGTTGCAGCAAGCAAACCTAAAGAAGGATTCCGCTCCAATAGATGAAGCTGAAAAGACGATAAACGAACTGCGCGAAGCTTGGGCCGAGATGCTGATGCAAAACCCCGAACACGAAGTCAGTGGCGAACCCGGGTCTCTCTCTCTTCAAGCCTAGAGGGACCACTGTCATCCGACGATAACACCTCGGTCGTGAGCCCAGAGGAAAAAGCTTTTTCCGAGGCAGTTGATGAATATGAGACGCTGCTACATTCGGAAACTCAGGCGATAGTGTCCATCGAACTGGACGAACTGGAGCAGATAGTCCAAGAAAAAGATCGTGCTCTTGAGTCTGTTTTAAATGCACGGGAATCTCTCATGCGTGATCCACGTGAGATTCCTGAACTCGGAGTAAACTTGGATCGAATTCTGAAAATCCAGTCTCGCAACTCGCAAACCCTAAATAATCTCATTGCTCAGCAACCACGAAATGACGGCGAAATAACGCCTGAACAGACTTCACGTATTCGTAAGATTCGCACCGCTTATTTGAACCAAAATGAAAACAGAGGCAAAAGGTTTGATGTTTAGACTCTCGACATGCCTTAATGTCCTTTTGCTAAATTGACGACGAGATGAATTTCAAGCGTATTCACTTGCTCGAATTTATTTTATCGATAATGGGAATCGTCCTTAAAAATGAATTCTAAAAACCTTTTCGAGAAAGTTTGGGATGACCATACCGTTGGTGAACTCGCCAACGGGCAGACCCAGTTGTTCATTGGTCGCCATCTCATACATGAAGTGACAAGCCCACAGGCATTTGGCATGCTCAGAGAGAAGGGATTACCTATAAGGTATCCCGAACGCACCTTTGCCACCGTGGATCACATCGTACCTACTGATGAAGTGAGTGAACCGTATTCAGACATTCTTGCCGATGCGATGATCAAGGAACTTCGCAAAAACTGCACTGAATCCGGCATAACTTTTTTCGACATCGACTCGGGCAAGCAAGGTATCGTTCATGTCGTTGGACCGGAACAAGGGCTGACCCAACCCGGCATGACAATTGCCTGTGGTGACTCGCACACTTCCACCCATGGAGCCTTTGGCGCCGTTGCTTTCGGCGTAGGCACTAGCCAAGTCAGGGATCTACTGGCTACCCAGACGATGGCGATGAACACACTCAAGGTTAGACGCATAAACGTAAACGGGGACTTGGGAACAGGCATTTACGCCAAGGACGTCATTCTGCACATCATACGCTTACTCGGCGTTAACGGTGGCACTGGTTTCGCGTATGAATATGGAGGTTCTGTGTTCAACGAATTCTCGATCGAGGAACGGATGACAGCGTGCAACATGTCCATAGAAGGTGGTGCCAGGGTAGGGTACGTAAACCCGGATCTCAAAACTTTTGCATATCTCAAGGGACGCCCATATTCTCCAAGTGACGACAAATGGGATGAACAAGTTTCTGTTTGGTCGAGCTATTCATCCGATGAAGGTTGCTCATACGACGACGTTGTGACCATTGAAGGATCCGAAATTGCTCCCACCGTCACCTGGGGAATTAATCCCGGACAAGCAGTTTCCATCGGCGAAAACATTCCACATCCTGACCAAGTAGCCAAACATGAAAAAGCGGGAGTCATTGAAGCACTTGAGCACATGAAGCTTACGGCCGGAGCACCCATTCAAGGAACAAAGGTGGACGTTGCCTTTATTGGCTCATGCACCAACGGTCGCCTTTCCGATCTTGAGGAAGTGGCATCGCGTTTGCCCGGGCACAAGGTTAAAGAGGGCTTGAAGGCCATAGTCGTTCCCGGTTCTCAACTTGTCAGTAAGCTGGCTATGGAAAAAGGACTGGACAAGGTGTTCATCGATGCCGGCTTCGAATGGCGTGCCGCAGGTTGCTCTATGTGCTTGGCGATGAACCCCGATAAACTTGTCGGCGATCAGCTTTGCGCCAGTTCGAGCAACCGTAATTTCAAGGGTCGACAAGGTAGTCCAACCGGGAGGACCATGCTCATGAGTCCGGTCATGGTTGCCGCTGCGGCCATCACTGGGGAAGTGTGCGATGCCCGAACCGTATTTGGATAAAGGCCAACCCCAAAACTTATGAGTTTACCAAAAATAGCGCAAGTGGTTGGTCGAGCGATACCAGTTCTTGGCGATGACATCGATACCGATCGCATAATTCCGGCCCGATTCATGAAATGCCTTACCTTTGACGGTCTAGGCGAATACCTGTTTTACGACACCAGATTCGATGAAGACGGTTCCGAAAAGTCCCACAACCTCAACTTGCCATGTTTCCGGGATGCATCGATTATGGTTTCCGGAGCAAATTTCGGCTGCGGTAGTTCGCGCGAACACGCTCCTCAGTCTCTTTATCGTGCTGGCTTCAGGGCAATTGTGGCAGGGAATTTCGCGGATATTTTCTTTGGCAACGCCACTAGTCTTGGGATGCCATGCGCATCCACTTCAAGAGAAAACTTGGAGAAACTATCCTCCGCACTAGAAACCGATCCAAACTTGGAAGTCGTTGTGGACGTCGAAAACCTACAAGTCCGATACGGAAGTGAATTGATGCCATGCGAAATCACTCCTGGTGCTCGCGACAGTTTGCTAAATGGAAGTTGGGGCCCTCTGGAGGAGTTGTTGACCGCCACCAATGGAATCGAAAAGACGGCAAGTAGCTTGCCTTACGCCTAGTCGAGTTTCCCCTTCGGCATTCAGTGATCCCGCCAACGCTTGGAAAAATGCCCCCGACCGGCACTCCCATTTGGTTGTTTTCGTTCTGCCGTTGGGCGAGCATCTTGGGACTGACCTTGCTTCTTGGTTGTACTGATGCCCCACATCCCTCTCTCCAAACCTCCGATTTCGTGGACGCTCTCCGCGAAAATGGCTTTACCCCTGAGATAATTAAACCCGTTGTTCCAACTCACGAAATCGGGGGAAAGAGTGAATTACTGCTGCGAGTCGAGGGTTTTGAATACGACCTCGGTGAATATGACCTCTCTTCTCCTGAATCCATTCGTCGATTGAGAGAGAAAAGAGCTGGCTCAAAATCAGAAAACAATTCCACTCAATATAGTTTTGAAAACTTGAATCTGGTTCTGAGCTGCGACCAGAGACCTGACCCCGACCATCTGGAAGTCTTTCGAGACATTCGACCGCCTGTTGACATACGACAAGCAGGGTGGTTTCTCTACCCTTTGGGGATATGCCTAACGATAGCCGTTTTCATTTTTGTGGAGCGATGTTTTGCCTTACGTCGCAACCGCACTATTCCGAAGCACATTGAGGATTCCCCGCACTCTGGTCGAATCACTTATGGAGACATGAGCGATGGTTCCGCCGCCGGGCGGTTAGCGGGTGTTGCGGCGAGGGACCAACCTTCACCTGATATCCTTCGAGCGTATGCTCGCCTAGAGATAAGCGCTATGGAAAAAGGTATATTTCTTCTCGAAATAATTGTCGGCATTGCTCCTTTAATCGGCTTACTGGGAACCGTAACGGGTTTGGTGCGCGTTTTTTCCGGCATGCCTGCGGATTCAGGAACGCCGGACGCCAGTGCTTTTTCCGAGGGTATCGCAATGGCGTTGCTTACAACAATCATCGGTCTGGCCATCGCAATCCCTTCACTGGTCGGGCATTCGTTTCTTTCGCGAATTATTGACAACCGAGCAACCCAATTGGAATGGTTGGCCGAACGCCTTTCCGAATCGAGGAATCCAAGCAAGAACACATGAGGAGAGTCCACACTTCTCGAGGTCGAAAGTCTCCCCGGATCGACATTGTTCCGCTCGTCGACGTTCTCATGGTCCTCATTGTCTTCTTCCTCGTCACCATGCAGTTCAGAAACCTTCGGGCAATCAATGTTCGCCTCCCGCAAATCGAGACTGCTGGCTCGAACTTGTTGCAAAACGAAATAGGTTTGTCGGTTGATCGAGCGGGCCATTACTATCTTAATGACTCGGAACTATCCGAACAAAAGTTGAGAGTCGCACTTCGAGGAGCATCCCAATTACCTCAAAAGCCAAAAGTGCTAATCGTTGCAGACGAAGACGTACCGCTTAAAAAAGTTACCCGTCTGATAGACATTTGCCGCTCGAACGAGTTGCAGGATTTCCGCCTGCAGTCTCGTTGATACATTAAATAGAACCGATAAGGATACTCAACTTTGCGACCGATAAACGCGAAGCACCGCTTCGGTAACTGCAGCAATACCTCGACCCACAGTTGAAACGAGATTCCCCGTTGCTCGATAACGCGGTTCTCGTAGTTCTAAGAGTTTCCGAATGTTCGACAGCGGATCGGCTACATTCAAAAGAGGTCTCGTCGAATTCCCCTTGGTCCTTTCGTAGATAACCTCCGGAGTGGCCCAAAGGCTAACTGCTACGCCTTTTTTCTTGAGTAATTCGGGCATTCCCTCCGGCACTGAAAGTCCTCCCCCGCATGAGACTACGCAATTCGAATGAGGATGGCCGCTTTCGATGAAATTCCTTTCCAATTCGCGAAAAGCATCTTCCCCTCTTTGAGCAAAGAGTTGAGTGATCGCGAGGCCCTCCTCATCCTCGATCGCCTGGTCGACGTCTATGAAGTGAAACCCCAGTTTCTCGGCCACGCGTCGCCCCACGGCACTTTTCCCCGTACCCATGAAACCAACCAAGTACAGGTTGGGTTTATCGGGACAGATGTTTTCGAGAGAAGTCATTTAGTTTTGGAAAAGCAATAGATCTTGCGATTCGAACCATTTTGCGAGATGTTTTGAGCCATGCAGGACGATTTAACGGAAGTCAATGTAAAGGGCGTAATGCCCACATCCAATGGTTGTGCCGTTTTCTTGGGGTGCGAGGAAAAAACCTTCGTAATCTACGTAGACCCCGCAATTGGAAATGCGATAAAAATGACATTGAATCAGGTCAAGAAGGAAAGGCCTCTAACCCACGATCTTATTGGCCTTATACTTAAGGGATTAGAGACATCTATAGAGCGAGTGGTAATTAACGATGTGGACGAGGGGACATTCTATGCCCGCATTATCTTGAAAATGGAAAACGAACTCGGAAAGAAAATCATAGAACTCGATGCCCGCCCGAGTGACTCCATTGTATTGTCTCTCCAAATGGGCAAGCCCATCCATGTGACTCGACGAGTACTCGACAATGTCGAGGATATGGCGGAAATTCTCGATCGCATCCTAAAAAAACAAGATTGACACACACCTTTGGCATCAGTGAGCCAAAAGGTGACAATGCAAGAGACGACTAACTCGATTAATAGTGCAGTGTCGCTGCCTGAGACTGTTGTGCCCGGGCAATGGCCAACCGCATTAGCACCCATGCAAGACGTGACAAACTTGCCTTACATGCGAGTTGTTGCCAGGCGTGGTTCGCCTGATTATTATTTCACCGAGTACTTCCGCGTTCACGGCAGTTCGCGTCTGGATCCTCGAATTCTTCGATCCATCACAGAGAATCCGGACGGGCGGCCAGTTTTTGCTCAACTAATCGGAGAAAACCTTACCGATCTACGGCGTACAGTTAGAAACCTCCGGGAATATCCGGTAGCCGGCATCGACCTCAATATGGGCTGTCCCGCCCCGCGGGTTTATAAAAAAAACGTAGGTGGGGGGCTTTTACGCGATCCTGAAGCGGTCGATGGTATCTTGGGAACCCTCAGAGAGGAAAGTCCTACCTTGTTTACTGTTAAAATGAGAATCGGGTTTGAAGATGATCGCCACTTCGATACGCTTCTTAGATTGCTGGCAAAGCATAAGGTAGATCTCCTCAGTCTGCATGTGCGTACAGTTCAAGGAGGTTATCGCAGCGAACCCAGTTATGAGCATGCAAGACGTGCGGTCGACAGGTTGCCTTGTCCCGTTTTGCTGAACGGAAATATCTCTTCAGCCACAGTAGCCCATCAAGAGGTCATGAGATCGGGTGCGTACGGCGCAATGATTGGCCGGGCGGCGATAAGAAATCCTTGGATTTTCAGGCAAATCAGACAAATGCAAGCCAATGAAAAAGTGTTTCGGCCTAAACTCGAAGATGTTTACATTTACGTGGAGGAACTTTACGAAGAGTTTTCAGACTCACAAGTCCCAGAGGCAAAGCAAGTGGCTCGGATGAAAAAATTCCTGAATTTCGTGGGATTGGGAGTCGATGTGCGTGGCGAATTCCTGCACCAAATGCGTAGAAGTCGAACTAAAGATGAATTGTTCTCAATATGCTCTGAATTCATGCGTGAAGGGGGCAGAGG